>ERZ1292623.515-Hain-H51-01um-R1-515-length-41914-cov-11_pt1 | contig 41914 bp, 39 predicted proteins | sample MGYA00564398_ERZ1292623 | MGnify/ENA primary metagenome ERZ1292623 (study PRJEB36523, sample SAMEA6512633) | groundwater metagenome | collected 2019-01-07 | study: AquaDiva: Metagenomics assemblies of 32 groundwater samples
ATTTATTGTCTAACCGTGGACCGCTTGGTAACAGTTTCAAGTGGCTAAAGGGGGGTGTTTGACTCCCCTTGGGAAGCAAGCTATGATGGTCGGAATTATGGAACTAGAGAAACATTATTTGAGCCAGGAGAAGTACAATGAGCTCCAGCGTGAGCTCACTGATTTGAAGAAGACCAAACGCCGTGAGATCGCCGAGCGCCTTGAGTTCGCCAAGTCGCTCGGCGATCTATCTGAGAACGCCGAATATCAAGCCGCGCGGGAGGAGCAATCGAACACCGAAGAACGGATTACCCAGCTCGAGGCCATTCTTAAAATTTCTCAAATCATTTCCCTCCACCATACTTCACAAGTGGAAGTCGGCTCAACGCTCGTGGTAAAAAAAGGGGATGGTAACGAAGAAACTAAATATCAGATTGTCGGCCCCGAGGAAGTGGATGTTTTGGCTGGCAAAATTTCCTATCTCTCGCCGCTCGGCTCGAGTTTGCTCAAGAAGAAAAAGGGCGACAGTGTGACCGTCTTGACGCCCAAGGGCAAGATAACTTACGAAATTGTCCGTCTCACTTAAAGAATGGCCTCCCTTGATGATTTGCGTCATGAACGGATCCAGAAACTCGCCCGACTCCGCGCGGCGGGACGCAATCCTTATCCCATTAGCACCGGCCAAGATATCACGATCTTTGCCCTCCTACGCCGTTTCCCGACGCTCGTCAAGCGACGCAAACCACTAACCGTTGTTGGGCGAGTACTCGCGCTTCGACATCAGGGTGCCTTGTGTTTCGTTGATCTCGATGATGGGACAGGGCGAATTCAGACTTTACTCAAATCGGACGCGGTCGGCGAAGCTGATTTCAATTTGTTTATTGAAACCATTGATCGCGGCGATTTTATTGGTGTCACCGGGCATCTCGGTCTGACGAAGCGAGAAGAGCGGACGCTTTTCGCCGATAATTGGCAGATCCTCGCCAAAGCCCTCCGACCTTTACCGGACAAGTGGCATGGTCTCACTGACATCGAGGAACGCTTCCGCCGGCGTTACCTCGACAGCTTGATGGACATAAGTGTCAAACAACGCTTCTTGACTCGCTCGACGATCATCACGAGTTTGAGGGAATTCCTCAACGCCGCCGACTACCTAGAAGTTGAGACACCAATTCTCCAACCCCTCTACGGCGGCGCGAGCGCCGTACCCTTCCAGACGCATCACGCGGCGCTTGATCTGCCGCTTTACCTCCGTATTTCCCCCGAGCTTTATCTCAAGCGTCTGCTCGTCGGTGGCTTCCCGCGGGTGTATGAACTCTCGCGCTGTTTCCGGAATGAAGGCATTGACGCCACGCATCATCCGGAATTCACTATGCTCGAATTTTACGCCGCTTACAGTGAGGCCTCGACGCAACGAGCGTTCGTCGAGCAGTTGGTGAGAAAACTGGTGGTTAAGATCGCTAAAGCGAGTCGTTTAACTTTCGATACGCAAGTCATCAATTTCAGCGAGCCGTTTAAGGTCATTACTTATTTCGACCTCCTTAAACGGCAAGCCCTGATTACTAATCCAGAAACGGTTGATCTCCGCGAACTCACGCTCAAGGCCGCGCAATTCGCGATCACTTTACCCGCCGGCGCTAGCCGCGAGACGGTCTTGGATTATATTTATAAGAAAGTTTGTCGGCCGAAATTGATTCAACCGACTTTTGTGATTGATTACCCGAAGAACGCCCTGCCGCTCGCCAAACTTCACCCCGACAATCTTCCGCCAACTGGCGGACTCGTTGACGCTTTCCAACTCGTAATTGGCGGCCTCGAGATTGCTAAAGCATTTTCGGAATTGAACGATCCGCTGGATCAAGCCGAGCGCTTCGCCGCTCAAGAATCGGCCAAGGTGGCGGGGGATAGTGAAGCCCAAGTTAAAGACCAAGATTTCCTCGAAGCTCTCGAGTACGGCTTGCCGCCCGCCGCCGGCGTCGGCATCGGTGTTGACCGCCTCGTTATGCTTCTCACTGACCAGACCAACATCCGCGAAGTCATCTACTTTCCCACCTTGAGACCAAAATAAAATTAGGAGGTATAATAGAATCACTATGCCTGAAGGGATGAAGCCGGGGGTGACTTACTTCGCCGAGACGGATTTTCGCGCCAAGCGGACGCGCTTTGGTATTAAAGATGAAGATCGTTCACGGCATGTCTATGTGATTGGGAAAACTGGTATGGGTAAGTCCACCGTTCTCGAGAATATGGCGATTCAAGATATCCAGAATGGCCACGGGATCGCCTTCATGGACCCGCACGGCGGGACGGCGGATAAACTGCTCGATTATGTCCCGCCGGAACGGATTAAAGATGTTATTTATTTTTCGCCCTTCGATCTCGAACACCCGATCTCTTTCAATGTCCTCGAAGATGTGGGTAAGGATCAACGGCATCTCGTGTCGAGCGGTCTTATGAGCGCCTTTAAGAAAATTTGGGTAGACGCTTGGTCGGCGCGAATGGAATACATTCTTCAGAACACTCTGCTCGCTCTCCTAGAATACCCCGGGGCAACTCTCCTTGGTGTCAATCGAATGCTCTCGGACAAGGATTATCGAAAGAAGGTGGTGGATAATGTCACCGACCCGGGCGTCCGCTCCTTCTGGGTGGACGAGTTTGCTAAATACACCGAACGGATGGCGGCCGAGGCCGTGCCAGCGATTCAAAACAAGGTTGGCCAATTCACTTCCAATCCGCTCATCCGCAACATCATCGGTCAACCGCGGTCGTCCGTTAATTTCCGCCGGATCATGGACGAGCGGAAAATCCTCATTATTAATTTGTCGAAGGGGCGAATGGGTGAGGGAAATGCTAACTTGATCGGCTCGATGCTCATTACCAAACTCTATCTCACCGCGATGTCGCGCGCCAATCTCTCCGGCGCGGAAATTAGGACCTTGCCGCCCTTCTATTTTTTCGTTGATGAATTTCAATCTTTCGCCAATGAATCTTTCGCCAACATCTTATCCGAAGCCCGAAAGTATAAATTGTCGTTGACTATTGCTCATCAATACATTGAACAGATGGCCGAGGAAGTGCGAGCGGCTGTCTTCGGCAATGTCGGAAGCATTGTCACTTTCCGCGTTGGACCTTTTGACGCCGAAGTGCTCGAAAAAATATTTTTCCCAACTTTTACCAAAGAGGACATTGTCAACCTCGGTCTCTATCAACTCTATCTAACTCTGATGATCGACGGGATTGGGTCGCCACCCTTCTCGGCTGTGACTTTGCCTCCGTTACCCTTGCTCCAAGATTCCCGCCGCGCCGAGATTATCGAGTACTCGCGGCGAACCTACGCCGAGCCGCGCGCCGCCGTGGAGGCAGAGATTGCGAAATGGCACAGTGAGGCGGGGGTTCCGGTGGCGAGACCGGGGAGTAGTCCGGGCGCTTCCCAACCAACCTTACCATCGCCGCCACCGAGTGTTCAAACTCTCAAATCAAATGTGAAGACAAACAGTTATCCAGCTCCTAACTCCGTACCACCACCGCGCTTAGCTGTATCGCTTGCCGCGCTTCGGCCGATGCCGGGCAGTAGCGGTCGGAAGGTGGTGAGCGAGACGGAGAAAGTCAAATCCAAAGAAGAACTTCGTCACTCGCTCGAAAAAATTATGTCGAAGGCGCCAAAAATGTCGCCCATTCAGCCATCACCCGCGCAGAAAAAAGATGAAGTGCCGAGGGAAGTGCTCGAAAATCTTTTGCAGACAAAATAAAAATGACATGACCCGTCCGCGGATTCTAATTTTTTCTTTGGCTTATTTGCCGTTTATTGGCGGAGCGGAAGTCGCGGTAAAAGAAATTACCGATCGCTTGCCGGAGTTTGATTTTGAAATTGTCAGTGCCGATGTTCGCAATTTTTGGTCTAAATATTTTTATCCAATTTGGGCTTATCGCCGCGCTGCCCGACAGCATCAAACTAAAAATTATGATCTAGTCTGGGCGATTATGGCCAATCAAGCGGGGATGGCGGCGGCACTCTTCAAACGCCGATTTCCGTCCGTGCCATTTCTACTCACTTTGCAAGAAGGCGATGATCTAAATAGTTGGGCGTATCGTTTGCGTCTTTGGGGGCCGAGGTTATTCCGAGTTTTCCAACTAGCTGATCGGATTCAAGTGATCTCCAATTATCTCGGTGCGTGGGCGCAAGCGATGGGAGCGAAATGCCCGATTACGGTGATTCCTAACGGAGTTGATATGAGGAGCTTTCAGCTTTTAGGTTCTAGCTTTCAGGAAAAGAGAAAAGAGAAAATAATTATTCACACGGGACGGCTGGTTAAGAAAAATGGGGTGGATATTTTGATTGAAGCGATGAGGTTTTTACCAGAAAACATTAAACTTCAAATCTTGGGTACTGGCCAAGAAGAAATGTCTCTTAAGCAACTCATGTCAAGGTTTAACCTTGACAGTCGGGTTGAGTTTTTGGGTCAGGTACTGCCGAACAAGGTTGTCGAGTATTTGACTCAAGCTCTTATTTTTGTTCGACCATCAAGATCGGAGGGATTAGGCAATTCTTTTCTCGAAGCCATGGCGGCGGGCTTGCCGGTGGTTGGGACAGCGGTCGGCGGTATTCCCGATTTTCTTAAACAAGGGCAAACGGGTTGGATTTGCGAAGTGAATAATTCACAAGATGTAGCCGAGAAAATTAAATTTATACTAGACCCTAATAATGAAAGTTTAGTCAGCCAAGTGGTGGCCCGAGCTCGCCAAATGGTGTTAGATAAGTACAATTGGGACACCATCGCCCGCGCCATGTCTCACTTATTAAACCCATGAAAATCCTTATCGCCACCGGTATTTACCCGCCCGACATCGGCGGCCCGGCGCAGTATGCTTTTAATCTTGAGCAAGAATTTATTCGGCTCGGACATGAAGTTAAGGTAATTAAATTCTCGGCCGTGCGTCGTTTGCCGAGTTTCATTCGTCATTTAGTTTACTTTTTTAAAATTCTGTTTGTCTTACCGCGTGCTAATTTTGTTTTAGTTCTAGATACATTTAGTGTGGCTTTGCCTGCGGTTGTGGCAAGTAAGTTATTTAACAAAAAAGTAATTATTCGCACCGGCGGGGACTTTTTATGGGAAAGTTATGTGGAGAGAACAGGGGACTTAGTTTTGCTTCGCAACTTCTATCAAACCACGCGACACGACTGGAATCTCAAAGAAAAAATAATTTTTAAATTAACCCGCTGGATACTTAATCGTGCCTCGACAGTTGTCTTCAGCACCGACTGGCAGCGGCAGATTTGGCGTGAGCCCTATCAACTTAATCTCACTAAAACCAAGATTATTGAAAATTATTGCGGCGGGAAAGAAGCATCCGTTGCCCCGACCGTGAAGAATTTTGTCGGTGGCACGCGGCAGTTGAAATGGAAGAATCTAGATATTTTACAGCGAGCCTTTGCTCGCGCGCGAGAAAAAAATCCAGAGTTGATCTTAGATTTAGAAACTTTACCCTATGACAAATTTTTAGAGAAAATAAAAAGTTGCTACGCGGTGATTTTAGTTTCTCTTGGCGACATCAGTCCCAACTTGATTTTAGATGCCCTTCGTTACAATAAACCCTTTATTTTAAGCCACGAAAACGGTTTATTCGAACGGCTGAAAGAGGTTGCCATTTTTGTTGATCCAAATAATTCAGATGATATTGAAACAAAGATTAAGTGGCTAGCGGATGAGAAAAATTACGAGATCATCAAGGAGAAAATTAAGAATTTTAATTTTACCCATCTATGGTCGGATATCGCGCACGAGTTTCTAGAATTATGAAAGTATTAATGTTATCAACCGATCGTAAGATTCTTGAACCGAAAAGCGGGGTTCATAATCGAATGCTTGGTTATGCAAAAGGTTTAGATGAGTTGTTTATCGTTGTTTTAGGTATGGATCGAGATTTAAAAATTGAAGGGAAACTCAAGTATGTTGGTTTGACTAGATTTAGGGCTTTATTTTGGCGGCCACCGGGAAGGTTCGACCTAGTTACCGGTCAAGATCCGTTTGAGACTGGCCTCATCGCTATACGCTTGGCGAAAATTATAGGAGCTCAACTGGAGCTTCAGATACACACTGATATTGGGAGTCCGTATTTCCAATATGAATCATTGAAAAATAGGGTCCGATATTTTTTATCAAAATTTTTGTTACCCAAAGCGGATAGGATAAGAGTAGTGAGTCAGAGAATTAAAGATCATCTAGTTTCCGATTTAGGAATTGTCGAAGATAAAATTTATATCAAACCAATTTTTGTTGATATTGAAAAGATCAAAAATACACCAATTACCGTTGATTTGCATAAAAAATATCCGCAATTTGATAAAATTATTCTCATGGCTTCGCGTTTGACTAAAGAAAAGAATATTGATTTGGCTATCAATGCGATGTCTCCTCTAATTCGCGCGAATAGGAGAATAGGGTTGGTGATTGTTGGTTCTGGACCTGAAGAAAAAAAGCTACAATCCGCCAGCTGGCGGATACAAGCTCATATAGTTTTCGAACCGTGGGTTGACCAAGAAACTCTCTATTCTTATTATAAAACTTGCGATCTATTCCTCGTAACTTCGTGGTACGAAGGTTACGGCATGACCTTGGTTGAAGCGCATGCCGCCGGTTGTCCGATTGTTTCGACTGATGTTGGTGTGGCTCGGGAAATGGGAGCGCGAATTGTGGATCTAAATTATTCTAGTGTCGCCAAGGGAATTATTGAATCGTTATGATAAGTGTGATACAATACCATGTACATATAAGTACAGGATAAATTAACGATATGAGTATAAAAAACAGGGATATTAGGAGGTCAGGAGGTGAGCGTCTTGCCCAAATTGCCGCCCTTGGCGAGGTGGTTTTTCATACTAGCGATATGGCAAATTTGTGGGGGATTACCAATAAAAATACTTTAAATAAGACGCTCTCAAGATATGTGGCGGATGGTCTCATTTATCGTGTCTATAAGGGACTGTATGCGATCAAAAAGCCGGGGGAGATTAACCCTTTTCTTTTGGGTGTCAAAGCTATTCATGCGCCAGCTTATGTATCTTGTGAGTCAGTGCTATATCAGAATGGTATCTTGAATCAGCCGCCACAGATGATTACTATCGTGAGTCAATTTTCCAGACATTTTTCTATTGCTGGCACCCATTATAGATCAAGGAAAATGCGCGACCTCTTTCTTTTCAATGATGCCGGAATAGAGATAAAAGATGGGGTGCGCGTTGCTTCCATTCCACGGGCCGTCGCCGACATGCTTTATTTTAATCCCCGAAAATATTTTGATGCCGGAAATTCAGCTTTAATGCAGTGGGATGAGGTGAGGAAAATTGCTGATGCGGTCGGATATGTTATAAAGGGTATTAAATTCTGAAAGTATGATGATAGTACCAAATAGAAAAGAGGCTGTTCATAAGGCATGGCTCTATCGAATTATTGAAGCAATTGCCGATGATCGGTACTTAGCCAGCGTCCTGTTTTTCAAGGGTGGAACCTGTGCTTCAATGCTTGGCTGGCTTGACCGGTTTTCGGTTGATTTAGATTTTGATTACGCCGGCACAGAAAAACATATTGAAAAAACTCGCCAAACCCTTGAGATCCTGTTTATACAGCTTGGTCTTACCATAAAAGACCAGAGCAAAAAAGGAATTCAATATTTTTTAAGATATCGTGGCGACGACAATTCGACAAGGAGGGTTTTGAAATTAGACGCTTCTTTCCCGCTCTTTTCCACCAGTAAATACGCGCCGATAAGATTTCTGGAAATAGACCGTGTTCTAACCTGTCAAACCAGAGAAACAATGTTTGCTCACAAACTCATTGCCGTGATGGGTCGGTTTGAAAAAACCGGAACCATCGCTGGGCGAGATATCTATGATGTTCACCATTTTTTTATGAATGGTTTTGAATACGACGCCAGTATCATAAAGGAAAGAACTGGCTTGGAAACGAAAAAATTTCTTTTAGATCTCACTAATTTTATAGACGAGCAAGTAACGGAAAAAATTATTTCTGAAGATCTCAATTTACTTTTGCCTTATGATGCGTTTGTCGCTACTCGTAAGATATTAAAAAGGGAAGTCCTTGGATTGATAAAAGACGAGATAAAAAGATTGGAGCAATGAAATTACTCATCTTAACTCAAAAAGTTGATCGCAATGATCCAATCTTGGGGTTTTTTCATCGGTGGATTGAGGAATTTTCTAAGCATTGCGAACAAATTATTGTTATCTGTTTACAAAAAGGGGAATTTGATTTACCAAAAAATGTTCGTGTACTTTCATTGGGAAAAGAAACTGGTCGGTCAAGACTAAAGTATATCTGGAGATTTTATAAATATATTTGGACGGAAAGAAATAATTACGACAAAGTGTTTGTCCACATGAATCAGGAGTATGTAATTTTGGGCTGGAAATTATGGAAGATATTGGGCAAGAAAATATATTTATGGCGGAATCATCATGCTGGCAACTTTATTACTGACTTAGCCGCTCTATTTTGTAGTAGAATTTTCTGTACTTCCAAATACTCTTATACAGTTAAATTTAGGAAGACTGAATTAATGCCGGTGGGGATTGACACCAACCTCTTTTACCCCGGAAGAGGAGATAAAAAAATTCCTCACTCAATTTTATTTTTATCCAGAATGGCACCGGTTAAGAGACCAGAGATATTGATTGAAGCCCTGAAAATTTTGAAAAAAAACGGAATTAAATTTATCGCCAACTTTTACGGTAATCCACAGCCGCAAGACTTTGCTTACTATCAAACATTGAAACAGTCTGCCGCGGTTAATATTTTTTTTTATCCCGGGGTACCAAACGAAAAAACAGTAGAAATTTACCGAAGTCATCAGATCTTCGTTAATTTGAGCCCGAACGGAATGTATGATAAAACTATCTTTGAGGCAATGGCTTGTTGTGTGCTTTCGCTTTCCTCCAATAAGAATTTGTTGACCGAGGTTGACACTCGCCTAATTTTTAAAGAAAATGATCCTTTAAATTTGGCCGAAAAATTACAACTACTTCTTAATCTGTCGGGAAATGAAGCAGATGAGATAAGGGTAGAGTCGAAGAATTACATTGTCGCCAAACATTCCCTAAGGTTGTTGGCCCAAAAACTTCATGACTCTTTTTAATACCTAATCTTTTTTCGGTGTCGAAGAAAATGAAAAATATCTTTTTAATTTTTCACGGACGGTTCCCGAGTGAGAAAGCCGCTTCTCTTTTTACCGCTAAGAGTTGCGAGTCATTTGCTAAGCAGGGGATCATTGTGACGTTACTTGTTCCAAGGAGAAGGCAGAGAGAAATGGTTAATCCTTATTCGTATTATCATGTTCGGGAAAATTTTAGTATCGTATATCTGCCCACTTTGGATTTGCTAGGTTTACATTTTTTTCAAAAAACTGCTTTCCAAATAAGCTTTGTAATTTTCTCCCTTTCTTCTTTCTTCTTTTTACTTTTTAAAGCCAGTAAACAAGATATTATTTATTCAAACGAGTCATTACCTATTCTACTCTGTTCTTTCTATTTTCCGCGAACATTTTATGAGACGCATGATTTTCCGGAGCAAAAATTATTTTTTTACAAAATGCTTTTTCGTCAGGTGCGACAACTTTTAGTAACAAACATGTGGAAAGTCAATCAAATTGAACAGATTTTTGGTCTTTTTCGGGATAAGATTCTTTGCGAATATAATGCTGTCGATATTGAAGAATTTGATATTCCAATAACGAAAGAAGAAGCTCGCAATAAACTGAAACTTCCTCTAGATAAAAAAATTGCTTTATACACAGGTCATTTATACGGATGGAAGGGTGTTAGTACTCTTGCTGATGCCGCCGCTAATTTTCCCCCAGAATACCTAGCTGTTTTCGTGGGAGGAACCTCTAAAGACATTGAGAATTTTAAAGAAAAATATAGCCATAATCCTCAAGTGTTAATTGCTGGGCACAAAAAACACGATGAGATTCCAATTTGGCAGAAAGCCGCTGATGTTTTAGTTCTTCCCAACACCGCGAGGGAGAAAATTTCAAAATATTATACTTCACCCATGAAGCTTTTTGAGTACGCAGCAAGTCAAAGGCCAATTGTAGCTTCAAGTATCCCTTCAATCATGGAACTTTTTGACGATCGGGCTGTTTTTTTTGTTTCGCCTGACAATCCCTTAGAATTAGCAAAAGCTATAGAAAAAGCTTGTAATAATGAGCGTCTTTCTCGAAGTAAGTCTGCGTGTGCCTATAATTGGGTTAGAAAACACACTTGGGAAAGAAGAGCTACACGGATAATTTCTTTCATGGGTGTTTAAAATTTTATGGTACAATAAACATTCATGTTTAGTTTTCTTGTGTCCCAATTTAAGGATTATAGACTGATTATAAAATATATTGTTTCTGGAGCTTTTGCCGCCGTAGTCCAATTAGGGGTACTCGTTTTTCTAGTTGAGCATTTTTATTTTGGGCATATAAAAGCCGTGGTGATCGCTTTTTGCGTTTCAGCTTTTACGGCTTTTTTTCTTCAAAAATTTTGGACTTTTCGTGATAGATCAATGTACCAGGCCCATTCCCAAGTTAGTTCTTATTCATTACTTGCGATCTCATCTCTTTTTTTGAATGTAACTTTGATGCACATTTTTATTAGCTTTTTCCATTTTTGGTATTTTATCTCTCAAATGATTACAATAGGGTTCGTAACCATGGTTACATTTTTGTGCAATAAATATATTATTTTTAACCGAGAATCACTCATATTTACTGGTAAGTAAAGACAAATGAAATTATCGATCACCATAGCAGCTTATAATGAACAAAACACTATTCTAAGGTGTCTTGAGAGTGTGAGTACAATAATTTTACCCAATGGTTTTGAAAAAGAGATTATTATTGTTGATGATGCCTCAACAGACAAGACTAAAGAAATACTCGATACTGTTAAAGGTAAATATAAAGTATTCCACCACGAAAAGAATCGTGGCAAGGGTTCAGCTATACGAACTGGCATTTCTAAGGCAACAGGAGATTATATAGTAATGCAAGACGCTGATATGGAACTTAACCCAAATGATCTTTCAAAGATGCTCAAGAAAATGCTTGACGAGAATTTAACAGTTCTTTATGGCTCACGATGGCTGGGGAAAGAACAAAAAGACTATTCTAGGTTTTCTTTTTATCTTGGAGGTGTTTTTCTTTCGATCTTGATTAATGTTTTATATTCTCAAAACATAACTGATATGTTAACTTGCTACAAAATGTTTAAGTCGGATTTTCTTAAATCACTCCCACTTAAAAGTGAAAGATTTGAGTATGAGGCAGAGGTTACTGTACTGACGGCACTTCGTGGGGTGAAGATAAAGGAGTTTCCTATATCATACTTTCCTCGAAGTATCGCCGAAGGGAAGAAGATAAGATGGCATGATGGTTTCAAAAATGCTCAAACAATAATCAAACACAGGTTCATATGAATTTTTTTAAAAGTCACAAAATCGAAATATTCATTTTTCTACTAGCAGTTTTTGTGAGAATTGTTTTTCCCCTCATATGTTTCTTCCAGAATGGTGGAAGTATAGAAAATACACTCCACGGCCAAGATGGTTACTTCGAAATAAGTCGTAATTTACTTCTTGGTAATGGTTTTAGTATTAATTCTTCTATACCTTTTGCTCCATATTCTTACGGTGTGCCAGGATATCCGTTTTTTTTATTTTTCCTTTTAGCATTAACCGGAAGTTATCTAGGAACGGGAATGATACAGCTTTTGCTTGGTGCTACAATCCCTTTGATTGGAATGCGCCTTACTCGGTTTATACTGCCGTCTTCTAAACATATACCGATTATAGTCGCGGTTTTTCTTGCCCTTTCTCCGTATCAGATTTTGTTCTCCTTTGTTTTTTCTACTGAGATTTTGTTCAGTGTTTTGTTTGGAATATTTCTTATCTTCTTTTTCAATTTTTTAAAAAGTTTTTCGACCCGCAATGCTGTTTGGGTTGGTATGTTTCTCGGATTGGCCACTCTTGTAAAAGCAACTACGCAGTATTTATTTTTAGTAGTAATTATATTTTTGCTTTGGCATTTCGGGTGGAAAATTAATAAAAATATAGTTTCAAAACTCGGTTATTTTTTCCTAGCGTTTCTTTTGGTTTTGTTGCCCTGGCTTTATCGGAATTATATGACTTTTTCGGAGATAAATCTAAGTTCTCAGTTGCCAGTTAATCTCTATTTAACACTATTACCTTCTGTCCTTGCGATACAAAACAATTCTAGTTTTGCTGAAGAACAGAAAAAATTGGTGAAGATTAACCCACTCAATCTTGAAGATCAAAACTCTCTAACTTTGTCAAAAACTCTTGCCGGCAAAGCGGTGGCAGAAATATTGGAGCATCCGGCCGCTCTGATTAAACTTTATATTATAAACACTATAACATTTTTTACTCATGACGGCATGTTAACATTTCTTCAGGCGGCGGGCATAAAACCAGTAGCTTATCTTGAGAAACCAGCCATCGTACTTTTTGCTGAATCGCCAAAAGAATTTGTTATGATGATGGGAGATTATCTAAAAACTAGTATGGCCCTGGTGTTTTTTGCTCGTCTATTTTGGATTATACTAACCGCTTTTTTCTTGCTCGGTTTATATAATATTTGGCGTTCTAAAAATTTTTCCAGAGAATTTATATTTTCCATTATTATTATTTTGTATTTTATGTTGACAACCTTAGTAATTGGACTGGCTGTCAATGCTAGGTTTAGAATGCCAGTTGAACCCATAATTTTTGCTGTTTCTATTGCCGGAATGTCTATTTACTGTGGCCGTCTTAAAGAAAAATTTACACAAATAAAGAAACACAGAATTAATAGTGAACCATCGTGCAGTATTTAGTGGGGAAATACCTTATTTTTCCTTGATAATAAGCCCAGTCAATCGGTTCTTTGGTTATAACAACATGGGGAATGTTGCCAAAGTATGCTGCCAGATTTCCGAAACTACTGTCTGATCCGATGACAATATCCGTTGCCGCAAGGGTAAAAAGATCTTGTGCGGCATTGCCGCGGGCGTGAAAAATATTGAGACCGGGAAAATCATTAATATTGATATCGCCGTCTGAAGTGACAACAAATACCGTTTCCGTTTCTCCCTTCTTGGTTTCCTTAAGATACTCTTTTAATACCTCAAACATGCGAGAATGCTCAAGGGCATACTGGCCATTTTTAAAAGTCGCATAGTCTTCTTGCCGAAGATGAACCCCTACGATATGGTTAAATCGTTTTCGGAGCGGGACGATAACCGATTTAACCTTATAGCGAATGGATTCCCTGGGTATAAAGTAGTGAATGATGGCATCGCGATATTTTTTAATACCCCCGGGATTTCTGAAAAGCCAGCCTTCAAAATAGAACACCTTATTTTCTTTTTCAGTTTTAAGAAAATGTTGTCCAGATAAGGTTGGGGGCAAATAGAATGGTTTATTGTTGCTATTTATTGAGGAAATAATTGAACCTCGTTTTCTTGAATATTCAAAGAACACATAGGTTTTATAAAGTGTGCGAAAAAAACGTGTCCGGAAAGAATTTCGCCGGCCGATGTAATTGTGGAAAGGACCAAAAAATAAAAAATAAAAAATTTTATTTTTTATTGAGGGAATATCGAAAAAATGAGCATACTCAAAGAATGAATAATTTTCACACTCAATCTTTTGTTCAAGGCAGTACGCGTAGATACTTATGTAATTCCAAAGTTGATTGGCAAGTTCTCCGCCGCCATGTTGTAGAATGATTGCTTTTTTCATACACCTTTTCTTCTTGCTAGATAATTTGTAGTAAAGAGAAGCTCGGTAATTTTTTCAGGTTTTTTAATCTCATAGAATCCATCTTTTAGTATACGATAGATTTTATAGTCAGAAAGAAAATTAAATATGTCTCTAAAATATGTTCGTGAATCTCTACTGGGAGCACTAAACTCGAATTGAATATATTTAATATTTGGCAGCATTTTTTTGGCCCCCCTTAGGCAGGCCAACTCATTGCCTTCGACATCAAGTTTAAGAAAAGTAATATTTGTAATGTTATTTGCTTCGCAGAAACTATCTATGGTTTGAATTTTTACCTCTTCACTCTCAACAAACCCATCGTGAGGTTTATATAGAGAACTCAATCCGCTGACATTATTCTGATAGTAAAGAATCGCTTTTCCGTCAATGTCTCCCAAAGCGCTTTTTATTATTGTTGCCTTATCACCAAGTTCTTTTTCAAGAATTTGATAATCTCTCAATCGTGGCTCAAAAGCATATATTTTTACTTCGTCTTTTAGCAGATTAATTATTTCTTTTATGTGATCCCCGCCCTGTGCGCCTACATCGAAAATTATCGGATTTCGTACATTATTTAAAACATGCTTAATAATAAACATTTCACCATTTTCCTCAAGATTACGCCCACCAGTTCCTATATTCATCCCTTCTATCGAAATATCAAAAAGGCGTCTAAATATGGCCTGAAACATTTTTTTCCCAAGAAAAATTCTTTTAATAAATTTTCGCATAATTTTAAATAAAATATGATCGCGTTTCCTTTATAGCTGAAGCACTTTTGCTCATGTGAATATATTGCTTTTGTCGATCTTTGAACAGGTGTGGGTAGATAAAAACCCAGATCGTTTCTAGGTGATTTAATTTTTTACTAAGCCAAAAAAAGAATTTAATTTTATTCTCGAACCAGCTGTGCACAGGCGGTATTATTTTTTCTTGTTCCCTTCGGTACTGCAATCCATGGTCAATATTACTGAGACTGGTGGACACCCGACGGAAGCAGCTAACCTCCTTATCGATGGTATAAAGGGGTGTGTGACGTGCAAATTGAGCCCAAAGCCAATAATCACCAGCATGAGTGTGGGCGATGAAATGGAGAGAATCTATTTTGTCCCACAAAAATTTTCTCCAAAAAACACTTTCTTGTTGGATGAAATATGCGTAACGGCCGTATATACCAGACTGGATCCATTTTTGATTAAAAATAAAATGGGAAGCGTGTCGTATAAGTGAGCCATTTTCATTTATGATGCATGACCCCCCTTTTACCCAGAGTAAACTTGGAAAGGCCATGAATGTGCGTGCGATAACGGAAAACGAATTAGGGAGATAGTAATCATCGGCATTGATATATGCATAAATATCGCCGGTAGCACCGATAAACCCCTTGTTGATGGCATCATACATCCCCGCATCTTTCTCCGAGAAGTATTGCATGGTTACCTTTTTGCAGTGGATTGGATATTTACCGGCGTTTACTCGATTGGCGTATGACTTAACGATCTCAATCGTCTTGTCGGTCGAGGCACCATCTTGGACGAGATATTCAATCTCAAAATCGCCTTCTTGTGAGAGAACGCTTTCTATCGTTTCAGCAATATATTTTTCACCATTATAGACCGGAGTAACAATTGTAAATTTCATGTTTTTAAGTATGCCAAAGATAGAGGGGGATTGGGAAAAAATAGCTGTTTTTAAAAGTTTCGGCAACCTGGAAATTAAAATCTCGATCAGCCCCACGGCCCATAAAGGATGGCCAAATGCGGTCGGCTAGTTTTCTGAACTTAATTTTATCGATAACTTCACGTTTGAAAAGGGGGCTATTACCAGCGCCGGGATAAGGGGTAAGTGAGCCGAAGAAAAACTTGTTGATAATAAGAAGACGTTTGTAGTGGAAGGGGATGAGCGAATTGAACGAAGGGGAAACTTTTGCAACAAATCCTTTGGTTTTTTGCGAAAGTTTATAGATTTTGTCGGGGTCGCTAAAAGATTTGTTCATTTGCGGATTTCCCTTTGTGCCCAAAAGCTTTTCGGAAAAGCGTAGCCAATTTGTGGTGATGTGTGTTGCCTGATGCCTGCTTAGTAAATCATACTGGACTTCGATGCGGTTGAGAAGTGAGGCGTCGTCAGCGTCCTGAAAGGTCAGTAGCTCTCCCCTTGCCTGCTCAAAGCCAAAATTTCGCGCCGCATACCCAGCATTAATATTGCGTTTGAGGATAGGATCAAAGCGCTCGCTATCGTTTTCTGGTAAAGAATAATATTGAATACGCGTGTCCTGTTGGGCCATAGACTTAACAATCTTTCTCGTTTCGTCGGTGCTGTTATCGTCAATAACAAGGACTTCAATATTTTTGTGGGTTTGTTGAATAATTGAATCAACCGCTATCTGAATCGTATCTGCGTTGTTGTGTACCGGCATAATGACCGATATTAGAGGATTGTTCATAAGCAGAGGATGTTGTCAATAAAATGTGCGTATGCCTCACTAAAAGTTTTTTGGGTATGATGAGTACGAGCATAGTTCCACACTTTATGCGCTTGTTTATAGAGTATGGTGGGGTTCATCGTGGCGATTTGTTTGGCAAAATCTCTGATTGATTCTACGGTGGGTGAATCACAGATAACCACTGGTGCATCTTCGGCGATCCCTGTTTCTTTGGTTATGAACGGGATGATACCAGCGTGCATCGCTTGCACCACAGCCCCGGAAGTGCCTTCCGAAGCCGAGGGGTAGATGAGCGCGGCACATTTACTCGTGATCTCAAGGAAGGAGGTGTCGCCCACAGTCATTATGCGATTTGTATTAATACGCGGTCGAGGATAGCGATGAATATTGGTCAGAGTGAGTTCACGAGCGTATTCTTTCTCAAATTCTTTTTCGAACGCTGCTGGTCCAATAATATGAAGCTGAAGGTCTGGTAATTCAGCAAAGGTTTCAATCACGAGATCAAGGCCTTTTAGAATTGCCCCCCCACCACCAAACCAAAGAAAATGTTTCCTCGCCCGCGCGAAATCTTTGTCTTCAGGGAAGTCGAATTCTTGAGCCACTGATATAGGAATGGGGTAAATCTGTTTTTTAAATTGAGCGTAAGTTGCATGAATGGTTTTATTTCCTAGTCCCCCGAGAAAGTCTGCGTATTTCGGATTGTTTGAGACAATTTCTGTCCGCCGCGACTTGAGGGAGATGTTCTTTCGACCCTTTAATTCATCAAGTCGCCGCGTTTCAGCGGCGTTCTGGAATTCGCTGTAAGCAGAAGTAATGTGCATAACCTTTTTGCAATCACGTGGTAGATATTTGGTTAGACGCTCAAGATTTTGCGCAATATCTACACACACCACATATTTTTTTTGAGGGATAAATTTGATATTATTAAAATTAATAATATTAACTGCGTATCCCCGGCGAGCAAACAAGCGGGCAATCTCGGCGCACTCCCATTTATTAGTGTGCGGGTCACTAAAGCATTCTCTCGGTGTGCAGGTAAACGGCTCGGTCAGGTAGGAAAGAAGAATCTCACCTTTTTTCTTGCCGGTAGCTGGCAGGTGGATAACGCCAAAAAGCTTATTCGTGATTTTATTATAGTAGGCACTGGTAATTTTAGTTAGAAAGTTCATTTTTTAGAGATAAACCCTGCTTAATTTTAACCACAATTCCAAGCATAAGATAATCCAGACTTTCAAGGCAAGTCGGTCATTATTTTTGTCGTAGAATCTATTAACCAAGAAATCAATTGCCACCGGGTTAAAGAGGTTTTTTACCCGCGCTCCTTTTCCCAGGTTAGAAACAACATAATCGCGCATTTTGGGCTCTCGAAGCCACCTTCCGACTGGAGCGCCGAACCCCTGTTTGCGTCGATGAACAAAAGCTTTTGGCATAAATTCTGAAAGCAGGTCTTTCAAGATTATTTTACTGCTATCCTTATCAGACTTAAATTTCGTCGGTAGATTAATAACAAATTCTACAAGTTCTGTATCAAGAAAGGGCGAACGGACTTCAAGTCCATGCATCATGCTTATCCTGTCTACTTTGGATAAAAGTTGCCCAGGAAGATATGTGGTTAAATCAAATATTGTGATTTTTTGCATCGCGTTTTCATTATCTGCGTAGGCACCCGGCGCGAATATGTCATTGTTGATATATTGGATTCCGCCCCAAAGTCTGATTCTTTCCCATGTAGTAAAGACGCGGGTTGAGCGAACGCGACCCTGAAAGTGATTAAGGAATAATTTTTCAAATGGGTGAGCACGGTATGAAAGATTGAGATGGCGAGTATGCCACCCATATCCCATAAATATTTCGTCCCCACCATCACCCGATAAGGCGACTTTCACTTTGCTTGCCGCGAGCTCGGATATCAGGTGCTGAGGAAAATCGGACGAATCGGCGTGCGGTTCATCAAGGTAAGTAATTACTTTCTCCAGTTCTTTTACCATGTTTCCGCTGGCCTCGACGGTATAATGTTCGCTTTTTATAAAATCGGCTGCTTCTTTGGCGTAGGGGAGTTCGTTTACATAATCTCCATATCCAAGAGAGAAGGTTTTAAGCGGACGGTCTAAATATTTGCTTGCCAATATTGATACGATGGTGGAATCTACTCCGCCAGAGAGAAGTGCTCCGATCTCAACATCGGCCGCCAACATTCTTTTCTTCACCGCTTCATCTAAAAGCCGCCCGACCTCCTCCCTGGCTTCTTCATAATCTATCTTTATCGGTCGATGGGGGAGATCCCAATATCTTTTGATGCTCAGATTTTGGTTTTTGTAAACGGCACTATGGGCGGGAGGTAATTGAGAGATGTTTTTGTACACAGATTTCCATGGGGATATATACATGAGCTGAAGGTAATTATCCAGCGCTTCTTCATCAAGCACACCAGTGATGCCTGCGCTTATAAGAGCTTTTATTTCAGAAGCAACGAACAAATTATTATTTTTATCAAAAGTATAATACAGCGGCTTTTTACCAAAGCGATCGCGCGCCATAAAGAGAGTTTGTTTTTTCTCGTCCCATATCGCGAATGCGAACATACCATCTAGGTATTTTGGGCATTTTTCGCCGTATTCTTGGTAGGCCTTGAGAATAACCTCAGTGTCTGAGTTTGTTGTAAATAAATAACCTTTTGCTCCCAGTTCCTTCTTCAGTTCGCGGTAATTATATATCTCACCATTGAAGGTAATCGCTATGTCATGTTTGTTGTCACGCATGGGTTGATGACTGCTCTTAAGGTCAATGATCGAGAGGCGTGTGTGACCGAGGAGGCATTCGGTAAATCGCATCTCTCCGCGATCGTCCGGCCCTCGCCTCGCAAGAGCGTGAAGACCTGCGTTCACCTTCTGTGTATTATGCTTTTCGATATTTTTTCCGGCGATGGCTAAAATTCCGCACATGATAGTGAAAAGAAAACGTGATAATCTCTCTCCTAGAGATTATCACGTTTTTAAAGTTTTTACTCGTATCCGAGCCTCCTTGCGTATTCGATCATCTTTTTTTTTGGCCGATATTTTCTTGGTTTAGCGGGAACACCGAAGTAAACAGTCCATGGTTCAGTGCTCTTTGCTACGAGGGAACAAGACCCAACAACAGAACCCTCCCCCAGAACGACGCCGGGCATAATGACAACATTTGTCCCGACACTCGAAAATCTTTTTAGGGTAACGGGGGATAGTGTTACCTTGTCCTTGTATGGGTCGGGGATCGTCGGACCAACTAACCCTTCTCCCATATGTTCGTCGCTACCACAAATGATTCTGCTACCCGCTGCAATCGTTGTAAAATGCTCCATGGTAAACTTTGTGTCTCGGCCGCCTATTATTGTGACATATGGAGCAACGTGAGTATAATCACCAATATCGGCTGCGGTAGTTAGGTAGAACCCGGTGTCAATTGCTACGTGGTTGCCCATGATCACCAACTGTGGTCGTCGTATCTCCACACCAGCACTAATAAACACATCTTCCCCCGCCCTATAAAGCAATGATTTGTCGTATTGTTGTGAACCCAATATACACTCTCCTTTCGTTCATGTTTTTATTGTTCAAGGTTCAAGAATTAGACTACTACTTACTAATGGACAATGATACGCAACAATTTAACGGTGTCAAGCCCCCGCAATGGTTCAATAGCTTGGCATCACCCGAGAGGTTAAGATTCGAGCATTATGGCATACACCAAGAATCCCAATCTGCCCCGGGTGAGAGGGCAGGCTGTTGAGTTAATTCGACGGGGTAAGAGTACGAGAGAAGTTGGCCGCCACTTTGGTTTCAATCAATCAACCATTGTTCGGTGGATGAAGAAAGCCAGACAGACTTGGGGTTACGGGTTGATTCCCACTTTGTCCTCGCGACCTAAGAAGCATCCGCGATCTTTGTCTCGAGAGGTGGTGGAGGCAATCATTAAGGAACGGATCGGCCGTCGTCGTTGCGCGGAACATGTCCATCACGCACTGAAGAAACACGGAGTGATAGTGTCCTTGTCCTCAGTCAAACGCACTCTTGATCGCTGCGGGTTAAGAAAGAAACGCAGTCCTTGGAAACGGCCGCATGATTATACCGAGCGACCAGAACCGGCCTTTGTTGGAGCTCTAGTTGAGGTCGATACTATCTTGATCATTGCTCCCGATGGTTCAAGAATTTATGTCTACACCTTGATTGATTTGTTCAGTCGCTGGGCTTACGCCGAGGTGGTGGAAAAGATTGGGGTCGTGGCCAGTGTTGAGTTCATTGGTCGTGCCAAACAAGTGGCGACTTTCAGCTTCGAGCCGATTCAGACCGATCACGGTAGTGAGTTCTCAATCTGGTTTACTCATGCCTTAACGGCAATGAAAATCAAACACCGACATTCTCGCGTAGGGCAGAAGGATGACCAAGCTCATATTGAAAGATTTAATCGGACAATCCAGGAGGAGTGTTTGGATCGGATTGTTCATAGTCTCGACTCATTCAAATTGGCGGTTCCTAAATTTCTGCACTGGTACAACACCGAGCGCACGCACATGGGAATTAATTATCAAACTCCGCTCGAAGTGATGCAAAGGTCTTGAATTCTTTACGGTACTTCCCCTTTTTTAAAAAGACTGCTAAACTAAAAAAATAAAATGAAAAAAGCCTTAATTACCGGTATCACTGGCCAAGACGGCTCTTATTTGGCCGAACTCTTGCTCGCAAAAAACTATGAAGTACACGGTATAATGCGCCGCCTTTCCTCATTTGCTTCTGCAAGAATTGATCATCTCTACAACACGGGAAATTTTTATACGCACTATGCAGATCTCACCGACAGCCCATCTCTCTCGGCAATAATTTCCGATCTAAAGCCCGATGAGTTTTATAATCTCGGAGCAATGTCCCATGTAAAGGTATCATTCGAAGTTCCTCAATATACACTTGAGACGAACACCGTCGGTGTTTTAAATGTACTCGAGGCCATACGAAAATTGTCACCCCGCACTAAATTTTATCAAGCATCCAGTTCTGAAATGTTTGGTGTTCCAGGAGTATCGGCTCCGTATAATGAGAATACTCCCATGATGCCACAGAGTCCGTATGGTGTGGCGAAATTAGGTGCTTACCATCTTACTCGGCAGTATCATGATGGCTACGGTTTATTTGCTACCACAGGAATACTGTTTAACCACGAGAGTCCAAGAAGGGGCGGCACTTTTGTTACGAAGAAAGTTACGAAGGGGGTGGCAAGAATTAAAAATGGGTTACAAAAAGAACTTGTTTTAGGAAATCTTGACGCCAAGCGAGACTGGGGGTGGGCTCCTGAATTCGTGGAAGCTATATACCTCATAATGCAACAAAAAACTCCCGATGTGTTTGTTGTGGCCACTGGCGAAACCCACACAATTAGAGAGTTTGTGGAAGAAGCTTTTTCTTACATGGATCTAAATTGGCAGGATTATGTCAAAATAGATAACAAATTTAGACGCCCCAATGAAGTGCCGTTGCTTTTAGGTGATTCGTCAAAAATAAAAAAGATTGTGGGCTGGGAAGCAAAAATGAAATTTAAAGACATTGTCCATACAATGATGGATTATGATCTAGAACACCTCCATGATAATTGAAATTAAACTAAAGGCCAAAGTAATAGGGCTTCACATAGACAATGCTGACATAGAGGATGGCACACATCCGGTCACTCCTTCAGACTGGCCGCTTCAACTTCTTATGATGAAGCGAAAAGAAGGTCATATTTTTGCCAAACATACGCATAAAATTATGGATCGACAAATACCCATGTTGCAAGAAGCGATCGTGGTCAATAAAGGGAAACTTTTAATAACCGTGTGCGATAGGAATGGTATCGATATTGGCGGGTATGAAGTATCTGCAGGGCAGTGTTTGTTTTTGGTAGATGGGGGGTACAAGGTCGAGGTCATCGAGGACGCTGCTTTTTATGAATTCAAAAATGGCCCTCATTCTAAAGTGAGCGACAAGGTGTTCTTGTGAACATTAAGATACCACAATACGACCTCGATGGTTTGGGCGGCGAGTTTCTCGTTACTCAAGGTTTAGAAAAGTCGATTGCGGAATTTTTTGGCATAAAGCATTGCGTGATAGTGAGCTCCGGTACTGTCGCACTTTTTTTAGCACTTCGCGCCACAGGGGCCAAGAAAGTCGCTATACCATCCTTGACCATGATAGCTACAGCTACTGCCGCAGAGCTTGCGGGCTGTGAAATCGTACTCACTTCAAATAATGAGATCCCAGAAGGTTCAGATACTTATGTCCACGTTTCATTGAATGGACGAGATTGCGGCATAGAGGATGTGATACACTCACACCCAACATTGAATATCATTGAGGATGCCTGCCAGTCTTTTGGCTCAAAACATAATGCAAAATATCTAGGTACTTTTGGAAAAGTGGGATGTTTTTCGTTCTCGCCACACAAGATCATGTCGGCGGGAAATGGTGGATGTGTCGTTACTAATGATGACGATATCGCGAGAGAGGTAAAAAAGTTAAAGAATTTTGGTAGAGAATCTGGCGGAGCCGATCAACATGAGTCGATTGGGTACAACTTTAAATTTACTGATATTCAGGCAAATTTCATGCTCCCCCAGTTTGCCGATCTTCAGTCTCGTCTAGCAAAGAAGGTCCGTATTTATCAGAGATACTATGATGTACTACACGATATTATGCGCCCACACACTGGGGTCCCATGGTTTGTAGATGTGTATGTTGACGATAGAGATACATTGACGAGTTCACTGGCCGAAAAAGGTATTGGCACGAGAAAGATGTATCCGCTGATTTCAACACAAAAACCTTTTGATGGCGTTAAAACATACGGAGATTTTACAACGGATGAATCCTACTCGAGGAGGGGACTCTGGCTACCGTCTTCGCTTGGTCTCACAGAGGGACAGATCGATTGTGTGATCAGAGCAATTCGATCTTAATCCTAGCCAAAAGGATAGTTGTTATCGCGTGGGCGTTTTCGGGAAACCAAAGAGATAACGATTGTTGGGGAATATCTCTATGGGCATATCTGCCCACTCCAGTGACGGATAGTTGGCGGCGAGATTTTTGAAGTATTTACTGTTGTCGATCCCCCCAAAGGAAGGTTGGTAGGCGATCAAAAAGTATTGAGGATTGATGGCGGATAGGAACTTCATACGAAGAGCCAAACCAACTTCGCTCAATGACCATGTGGCAATAAGGAGTCCATCCTGTGTACCAACATTCTTGATGTCACTTACAAAGAAGATGTTTGAGATATCCACATTGTGGAGTTTGAGATAGAACTCTTGCAGGAGTAAAAATTCCGGCAGATCAAAGATTGTGTACTGGCCCTTGAAACCTTGCTCGTACACAACACGACACATAGCTCCAAATCCTCCACCAAACTCTATAATATTGTCCAGACATATCAGCTTGTCTTTGAATTGATCGAGATGGTACTTGAATGGTTCAAGATCACCATGACCCATGTTGTAACGGATGACATCCCAAGAAAGAAAAGCACGAGGATCTTCGATAAGTACCTTAGTGCGAAATTCGTTCTTTCGTGTTATCCATTTCATCTCCGCCCTCGGGATAGATGGGGTCGGTTGCACTACTGGCAACTCTTTAAGTTTTGTTCTGAACTCTTCAATGAGATCAAGCTCGCGTTTTGTTGGAGTGTCCAGATTTATTTCTGGTTCTTTTGATCTCGGGATGCCTTGAGTACTAAGACGTAACTTTCGAAATATAAAACGACGCATTCTGCCGAGAATTTTTTCATATTGAATATTCATTTGGTTATAAAACACGGTTCGACCGTGTGCCAGTTTTCGGGAACAATATCCTTCGTATCACACTTTGGCGAATTGGCAAACCACTTCGAGGGTGCAACAACGATTTTATCATTGTTTTTATTTAGCCATGCTCCCCACCAGCCAAGCGTACTGTTGGAGATGATATTGTGCTTGCAGAGGCTCATGAGCCGCACGTCCTCATGAGCCGCTTCCATAGCGTTCCAACCGGTATATACTGTCTCGAACGGGAAACGCATGTTATGCTTCACCCATTCAATGTCATCGGAAAAAATGAACAAGGTTGGTCGAGGAATCTTTGTGGTAATGATAACGAGTGCATTATCATAGTACGCCCTCGGGAGCTCACCATGGTAGTATCGGGTTTTCGGATTTGCTACATAGTCGGCTCTTCGTATATGAATACCTATTGAGTGAGTCGTGGCAATTTTTTTAGCCACCTCTTTGTTTTTATCGAGGGGGTGTCTTTGGACGGTAAAGTCTTTCAGGATAATCTCGCGGATGTCTTTGAAATATTTTTCAGTTTGAAACCAGCCGTGGAGGTAAAAACTTCCTTTTATCTCGAGGACCATCGGGTCGAACGCAAACCCTTTTTCTCGTACATATTTCGAAGGGCTAGCCATCAACCAGTTGTAGAGGAACCACTTTCCTCCTGGTCTTCTATCGTATTTTTTGAATCGCTGTATTTCATTTTGAGTTGCAAGGTTTGTTTTGATATCTATGCCAAACCCTTCAAGCCAAAAACTACAATCACCCAAGGGGTTTGTTTGATAAGAGCCGATATCAAATTTTAGCTCCATCTGATTTTTTAGTGCAAGATGACGACCCAGAGCATACTGAAACATAAGGTTACCGAGCCCGCCTTCTAGTCGTAGTATAATCATTTGATTGTTTCTTTTATTTTTTTTGTCACATGGTCAAGGATAGAAGCAATTTGGCCAGAATTTTTATCGGGGAAGAAGGCGGAGCGCGGGTTGTTTATGTCAGTGATTTCAAAAAAAAGTTTCTGTACATGGTCAAGGCCAAGTGTCATTGGTTTATGAATGATAATATCAAATAGATATTCTCCCACATTAAATAAAAACGAAGGCACACTGATTTGTGTTTCGTATGAGCCCACCTGAAAATCAAATAGTTGGCCATTTTTGTCTGATCCGGATGATAAAAGGAGAAGCCCTCCTTCTCTATAGATTGCAAGCGACACCTCCGCGCTTTTTGTAGGTATTGTTATTTTATACTCGATTTTTATTGAAAAAGGTTCACTTACTGGGATTTGCGTTGAGGGTATATTATTTTCTCGAAGTATTGATACTCGGGTTACTTTTACTCCTTTATCTTCTCGGTTTTGCGTGTTGCGCAACTCGGTTATCGCCTCGCCCCTAGATTTATTTAAATATTCACTGATAACTTTTTTTGTCAGACCTATTTTTTTAACCACTCCCCCTTCGATTAGAATTGCTTTATCACATAATTCTTGAATTGCTCCCATATTATGACTGACAAATAAAATTGTTCGTCCACCCTGTTTTGTGATTTCCCCCATCTTGCCAAGACACTTTTTTTGAAATTCGGCGTCGCCGACGGCAAGCACCTCATCAACTAAAAGAATATCTGGTTCCATATGGGCGGCAACTGAAAAGGCGAGGCGGACATACATACCACTGGAGTAATGTTTTACGGGTGTGTCTAAAAACTTCTCAATGCCAGCGAATTCAACAATCTCGTCAAACTTGGTGGCAATCTCATGGTGCTTCATACCAAGGATTGCCCCGTTGAGGAAAATATTTTCCCGACCAGTGAGTTCCGGGTGAAAGCCAGTGCCCACTTCAAGGAGAGAGCCCACGCGTCCGCGTAAAATTATTTCACCGGTCGTTGGCGGTGTAATTTGTGATAATATTTTTAATAGTGTTGATTTACCGGCACCATTTGGACCAATAATTCCGATCACCTCGCCCTTTTCCACAGTGAAATTTATATCTTTGAGAGCCCAAAACTCTTCTTTTTTTTCTAGCCCAACCGCTTTTTTAGCTTTGTTCGCCAAGAAAGACAAAGGGCTTTTTGCTACATTAGTTAAGACATCGCGTAAGGCGACATAACGCCCCCGCTCATGTTGAATGTCGTACTTTTTCCCAATATTTTTTACTTCAATAATCGGTTTTTTCATAAAATTAAAAGATGTCGGCAAAATATCTTTCGGTCTTTTTGAATACATAAATCCCGATGATCAGGATGATTAGACCACCGACAATTGAAGTAGCAATTAAAACCCAATTTATCGGTCCAGTGCCCAAAAGCGCCGCCCGCGCTGATTGAATTACCCCCATCATTGGATTAAGTGCTAAGAATTTGGAATATTTTCCAGCAATACTGGCGGGGTAGATAACCGGGGTAATAAAAAGCATGATTTGAATAAAGAAAGGTAGAGCATATCTAACATCGCGATACTTGATGTTGATTGCCGAGAGAAAGAGACCACCACCGACGGAAGTCATGAAGGAAATAATTAGAAGGAGTGGCAAAATAAATAGTCCACTAATATTTGGTAAATAACCATAATAAGCCATCATTCCTATCAAGACAATCGAAGTGATAGCAAAATCAATAAATTTTCCAATGACCGAAGAAATTGGTAATATCAGTCTGGGAAAATAAACTTTGGTGATGATTGTTTGGTTGGCAATTAAAGCGTTGCTAGTTTCACCTAAAGCGCTAGAGAAAAACTGCCAAAACAGAAGTCCAACATAAACAAAGATTGGGTAGGGGATATTGTCGGAAGGAATTTTAGCTAGTTGGCCGAAGAAGACACTGAAAACCACCATCGTTAAAAATGGTTGAAGAATTGACCATAAAACACCGATCGCAGTTTGCTTATAACGAACTTTGAAATCGCGCCAGGTGAAAAAATACATGAGTTCGCGATAATGCCAAAGCTCGCGTAGGTCTCTAAAGCTAAAGACTTTCTTCGGCCGGATAACAGTAATTTCATTCATATTTTTTCTTAAACCAATCGTAAGTTGCCTTGATACCGTCTTCTAATTTTATCTCGTATTGCCAACCGAGCACACTAATTTTTGAAATGTCCAAAAGCTTTCTCGGCATGCCGTCGGGTTTAGTAGTGTCCCAAATTATTTTACCTTCATAGCTAACAACCTTTTTTATTATATTGGCCAACTCTTTGATAGTAATATCCTTCCCGATACCAACATTGATTATCTCCAAATCATCATATTTATTCATCAGAAATAAAGCAGCTCGAGCTAGATCATCAACATGTAAAAATTCGCGGCGCACTGATCCCGTTCCCCAAAGCGTTACTTCTTTTTGCTTATTAATTTTAGCGTCGTGAAATTTTCTAATTAAAGCTGGGATAACATGAGAACTTTCGGGATCAAAATTATCGTTTGGACCGTATAAATTAGTCGGCATCAAACTGATAAAATTAGTGCCATACTGCTGGTTGTATGATTGACACATGATGATCCCGGTAATTTTAGCCGTGGCATAAGCTCGGTTGGTCGGTTCAAGTGCCCCGGTCATCAGATATTCTTCTTTAATGGGTTGCGGAGAATTTCTAGGATAAATACAGGAGCTACCGAGAAACAATAATTTCTTTACTCCAGATTTATATGCATGGTGGATGATGTTAGTTTGGATCATGAGATTCTGGTAAATGAAATCGACCGGGTAAGTACTATTGGCCATAATGCCCCCGACTTTGGCGGCGGCGAGGAAAACATATTCCGGTTGCTCGGTGGCGAAAAAAGTTTCTACCGCTGATTGTTTTAACAAATCAAGTCCTGTCCTAGTTTCTAGAATTAAATTTTTGTAACCTCGTTTCTCTAAAGTTCGAACCAGTGCCGACCCGACGAGGCCTCCGTGACCGGCGACAAAAATTTTTGACTCTAGATTCATGATTCCAATTTCAGATCAGCTTCGGTCATTAGCTTGGCGAGTTCACGAAAAGTGACTTTTGGTGACCAGCCTAACTTACTTTTCGCCTTAGAATAATCGCCGAGCAAAACATCTACCTCGGCTGGTCGGAAGTAATAGGGATCAATCTCAATAATTATTTTGCCAGTTTTTTTATCAAGACCCTGTTCTTTAATACCTTTTCCTTTCCAAACTAGCTCCATCCCTAGATTTTGGGCCACAACTTCAGCGAATTCTCGGACGCTGTGAGTCTCATTGGTCGCGAGGATAAAATCGTCCGGTTCGGAATGTTGAAGCATGAGCCACATTCCTTCTACAAAATCTTTAGCATAACCCCAGTCACGCGTGGCATCTAAGTTGCCCAAATAAATTTTTTTCTCTTTGCCTAATTTAATCTTTGCCAGGCCACGGGTGATTTTCCTAGTAACGAAAGTTTCACCTCGCCGTGGCGATTCGTGGTTGAAGAGAATACCGTTGGTCGCGAACATCCCATAACTTTCACGATAATTTCTGGTGATCCAATAGGCGTAAACTTTAGCACAGCCGTATGGTGATCGGGGATGGAAAGCGCTGGTCTCCTTGAGCGGGAGTTCCACGGCTTTCCCAAACATTTCGCTCGACGAGGCTTGATAGAATCTAGTTTTGATTTTCGTTTCTCGGATCGCATCGAGAATTCTGGTTGTACCTAAACCGGTGACATCGCCGGTGTATTCTGGCAAGTCGAAACTGACGCGGACATGACTCTGGGCGCCGAGATGGTAGATTTCGTCGGGTGCCACTTTCTTTAAGATTCGATTCAGATTACTGCCATCAGAGAGATCCCCGTAGTGTAGTTGCAGCAGTCCATCTCGTTTGCCTCGATCATCATGAGGATCGTGGTAGATATGATTAATCCGCTCGGTGTTGAACGAGCTCGAGCGACGGATAATACCGTGAACTTCATAACCCTTCTTAAGAAGGAGTTCCGCTAAATACGAACCATCCTGACCCGTGATGCCGGTGATTAAAGCTTTTTTCAATGGAATTAACTTAGCACGATTTAGTAGTTTATGCTAGAATTCTCGCGTCATGGTATCGAATAAAATTCTGAGCTGGGCGATAAATCTTGGCCTGCTTTCGGTTTTATTTGTCCCTCTCTTTATTTCTCGTTCCCTCTTCTTTCCCTTCATCACCGGCAAGAATTTTGCGTTTCGGATTATTGTCGAGATTATTTTTGGTCTCTGGATTTGGCTCGCGCTTCGCGATCCAGCGTATCGGCCGCGCAAGCACTGGTTTAATTGGGCGGTACTCGCTTTTTTTGCCATTCTCACTTTGGCGACGATTACGGCGGTCAATCCCTATCGCGCGCTGTGGTCGAATTACGAACGGATGGAGGGCTTGATCGGTTTGCTTCATCTCGGTCTCTACTTTTTGGTTTTAAGCACAACTTTGAAAACCATAAAAAATTGGTTTTGGTTTTGGCACACTTCCATCGGCGTGAGTGTCTGGCTCGGAATTTATGGCCTCTTCCAACTGGCGGGGAAGCTCGAGATTCATCAAGGTGGCGAACGGCTCGATGCGTCGTTCGGCAACTCATCTTACTTCGCCGTCTACTTGCTCGTCCACATTTTTATCAGCGGCTATTGGCTAGTGAAATATCTGCGTGAGAAAAAGGCCGGGAAAAAAATAGGGCCGTGGTGGGTGGCTTATCTCCTCATCATTTTTCTCCAGCTCATTAATCTTTATTACACCGGAACGCGTGGCACGATCTTGGGTCTGCTCGGCGGCTTGGGGCTAACCGCCGTTCTAATTATTTGGCAGGAAAAAAGTTGGCTTAAGGCGCGCCGGGCGGCGCTTGGTGGACTACTTCTGCTTGGTATTTTAGTCGGAGGATTTTTAGCCATTAGGCAAAGTGACTTTGTGAGTAAGAGCTCCACTCTTAGCCGACTGGCGAGTATCTCCATCGCCGGTGGTGTCAATGCGCGTCTTCTTATTTGGGACATGAGTTGGCGCGGGTTAGAAGAGCGGCCGATGTTGGGTTGGGGGCCGGACAATTATATGTATATTTTTAATAAATATTACAACCCCAAGATGTATAGCCAAGAGCAGTGGTTCGACCGCTCGCATAATGTCTTCTTGGATTGGCTCGTGTCAGCGGGAATTTTGGGCCTATTATCTTACCTATCGCTTTTTGGTGTCGCTTCGTATTTCATCTGGCGGAAAAATCTGTTTGACGGCGCGGTCGAGAAAAGTTTATTGACTGGCCTTCTCGCCGGCTACTTCATCCATAATTTTTTCGTCTTCGATCAGCTCACTAGTTATATTTTGTTCTTCTCCCTCCTCGGCTACTTCACTTTCCTTTCTCGCGAGAGGGTGAGTAGTGTAGGGGAGAAAAAATTTATTGTTAGGACCAAACTCTCGGTTGGTCAAATAAGTTTGGCGGGAGCGACGACACTTGGCCTGGTTCTCGCACTTTATTTCGTCAACTTTAAACCGATTCGGGCTTCTAGCACCCTGATTCAAGCGTTGTCGAGAAACGACACTACTGGCTACACGGCTAGTTTTGCTAATTTCCAAAAAGTCTTTGATCTAAAAACTTTTGGTTCAACCGAGGCCTCGGAACATATTGTGGGTGTCACCCTCACGGTTCTTAACGAAGATAGATATCCAGCCGATTTCAAACAGAATTTTCTCAAGTTAACTAAAAGCGAACTCGAGAAACAAGTTTTAGCCGATCCGCTCGATGCTCGTAAGCATTTAATTTTTGGGAGCTTCCTTGGTGTGGTGTCTGATCCGCGAGCCACAACCGAACTCGAGACCGCGGCGAAATTGTCGCCCAACAAACAAACAATTCTCTTTGAACTCGGCCGACAGTATTGGCGGGCCGGTAAAGCCGATCAGGCGCTGGAAGTCTTTAAGCGGGCTTACGAGCTTGAGCCGTCGTTCGACGAAGCGGCTAGATTTTATTCTTTAGCTTTAATTTACGGGAACCAGGTCAAGGCGGCTCCAGCGGAATTGTTTGCCCGGGCGGTGACTCTCTGGCAACAGAAAGTCAACGGAAATCAAACCGATCCCACCCCGCACTTTTCCTTGGGACTGATTTACATTGCTTTAGGGCAAAAAGCTCGGGCGATCGCGGAGCTTGGGACCGCGGCGAAACTAAATCCAGCCTATAAATCAGAGACTGATCGAATTCTCCGAGACCTTCGCGCCGGTCGGGAGCCGTAGTAGTTATTCCCGCTCGCGCTTGACAAGAAGTAGGGTAGGTGATAGTCTCCTTGCATGCAGGCCGGGCGATGTTCGCTTGGCGAGTGGGAAGTCCTTTGAAAGGGATTATACATGAAAAAGTCGTGTTGGGGGTTGTATTTTGGGGTGTTTGCGGTTGGACTGGCGGGTTGTGGTAACCTCCCCGTCTTCAAACGAGCGGAAAACCAGGAGTTCATCAATGACGGTGACGGCACCGAAAAGGAGAAATCCTTTCTCTTGGCCGAAAGAAGCGTTGATGAAAACGGCGAAGAAACTGTCAGGATGCATAAAGTGAGCTCCTACAGCTCATTCGATGCCTTTGGCGGCGGTTCAGCTTCGTTCAGCGGCGACACCGTTGTCGTCGCGGGTTACTCGAGCAATTACTCGACTTGGATCGATGACAAGGGCAAGATTCGGTTCTCTATCAATCTCTACTTCAGCGGACTCTTTGTCCCCGAGGACGAGATTCTAACTGAAGAGATGGAGAAGTTGGTGAACGAAAGATTGATGGTGAGCGGTTGTCAGGGGCTGAACTCCTGGGATCTCCACCCCCCAGTGCCGGGTTGCGAGAATGGGGTAATCTTCAATATTCTAACCGGTGAACCTTGCTATGCGGATTACAATCGGGACCCAAATCTCGTTCTCACTTGGCAAAGTGATTCGCAGTTTGGGGAAAACCACTGCACACCGCCGGTTGACCTCCCGAATTTCTGCGATCAATTCCCCCCATTCTACGATTACTCTAACTTCTCCGTGAAAATCTATGGCGGTATCATCACCGCGGTTGGAATCTCGATGGAGGAGAATGTGTGGGAAGATTCCGCGCCGCAACCGGAATGGTGGAGACCGTGGAACGGTCAAGTTTCATTCCAAGGCGTGATCACTGCCGATTACGCGCCAGAGCCCGATGAGTATCTACCCAGTTGTGGTGGTGGCCGAGGATAACCCCATCAATTAGCTAGAGAGAAGCCACAGTCTCTCTAGCCCGAGCGCGCCGGATCATTAAATTGGTCCGGCGCTTTTTTTGCCTTAAAAAATCAAAATTGCCGATTACTCCGGCGCGGCGTCGAGTTTTATCTTGACGATTTTTCGCTCGCCGCGATGGAGGATGGTCAAGGTGACGGTTTGCCCGACGGTTTTGGCGCGGACGATTGAGGCCAAACTATTTTTATCATCCAATTTTTTGCCATCAATTTCGAGAATAATATCGTTCTCGACGATACCGGCTTTGTCTGCTGGCGAACCGGGAATGACGGCGAGATCATCCATCGCCTCGCCGCGGGCGACAAGGACACCGTAGTCAACCGGTAATTTATTTTTCTCCTTGAGAGCTGGGGTCACTTTCACATAACGGACACCGAGATAGGGGCGGACAATTTTGCCCGTCGTGCGGACGGATTCAATCACTGATTTTACCGCGTCAATCGGTAGGGCGAAGCCGATATTCTCCGAGCCGCGCGCCATGGCGACATTGACTCCGATCACTTGACCCGAGAGATTGAGAAGTGGACCGCCGGAATTGCCCGGGTTAATCGCGGCATCGGTCTGGATCACTTCGTCGAGGGCTTCGACTTCACCCAAGCCATCGCCGGCGACAATTGAGCGATAGAGACCGGAGACGACACCGACCGAGACGGTGTTCTCGAATTCGCCAAGCGCGTTTCCGATCGCGATCGCCGTTTGCCCCACTTTGATTTGGCCTGAATTTCCGAGAGTAAGAAAAGGATACTCGCCGCGACCTTTGAGTTTAAGGATGGCGATATCGAGAACCGAATCCTTCGCCACCACTTCGACTTCATGTTTCTCGCCGTCACTCGTGAAAGCGGTGTAATCGGCCGCGGCATCATCAACGACATGGCGGTTGGTCACGGCGTAGCCGTCTTTCGAGACGATGAAGCCGGACCCACCGCCAACTTCGCGGCGCTCGGTGCCCCGTTCGCGGCGTTGGGGGACAGGGAGAGGACTGAAGAAAGATCCGCCCCCGAAGAAGTCGCTGAAAGGGTCGCCACCGCGGAAATATTCCTCGATAATCGGCACATCTTTTGTTACGACAATCGAAATCACGCCCGGATTGGCTCGCTCGACGACGCCAGTCACCAACGCCTCTTGGGGGAAAAGGGGAGTTGGGGTAGACATCAAGCTCAAGCTCGATGTTTCGGTGACCGGTAATGGCGAAATAGTAAAAACTAGGGAAACAATCAACGCTCCGCCTATCGCGCCAGCCACGATCGCCATGATTAAATTTCTTATTTGGTTCATAGCGTTAGTATAAAATAGTTTTGGTTTTTTAGGCAAGCCATGCTATCCTTGAGATAAATAATATGCACACTTTACCTAAGTTACCCTACGCTTACAACGCCCTTGAGCCCCATATTGATGAGGCGACCATGAAATTGCATCATCTTAAGCACCATCAGACCTACATTGATAAACTAAACGCGGCGCTTGAGCCATATCCAGAATTTGTCGATTGGTCTCTTGAAAAATTGATTAGAAATTTGCGCGAGTTGCCGGAAAATATTAAAGCCGATGCGGCTAATCACGGCGGCGGTCACTATAATCACTCATTTTTTTGGCAAATTTTACAGCCGGTTGGAACAGGCGGGGAAAATTTTCCCAATCAAATTTTAATGAATCTGCTAGTGCGAGATTTCGGTAGTTATGAAAAATTCAAAGATAGTTTCAAACACACCGCCCTTGCCCGTTTCGGTTCCGGTTGGGCTTGGCTGACAGTTGACGAGCAAGGGAAACTCGGCATTGCGTCTAGTCCCAACCAAGACAATCCTATTATGCTCAATACTGTGCCGAATAATCCACGGCCAATCCTCGGTCTCGATGTCTGGGAGCATGCCTATTATCTGAAGTACCAAAATCGGCGCGCGGATTACATTAACTCTTTTTTCAATATTATTAACTGGGGGCAAGTGGAGAAACTATTGACAGATAAGAAATGATTGTTGTATCCTATAAATAATGGAAGAACTAAATAAGAACCAAATTGTCCTCTTGGTCCTCCTCGTTAGTTTCGTCACTTCGATCGCGACAGGGATTGTGACGGTGACCTTGATGGATCAGGCGCCGCCCGCCGTGACGCAAACAATCAATCGGATTGTCGAACGGACGGTGGAGAAAGTGGTGCCCGGCCAACCGCCGCCGATCATTAAGGAAGTGCCGGTGATTGTCACCGAAGAAGAACTAATTGTGAAGGTGATTAACGGCGCCGCTTCCGGCATGGTCCGAATCGTTGATGCCCTCGGTGACAACGCCTTCGTGAGTAGTGGTTTCTTCATCTCGCCCGACGGGGTGATAGCGGCGAGTGGCGCTCTCGTCGGCGCGGCGGCTTCGACCACGAGTTATGAAGCGGTTCTTCGCGACGGTCGCGTCGTGCCGGTTGTTAAATTAAATCGGGTGTCGCCCGCGGCGACGACTACGCCGGAAGTTTCTCCGTTGTCTGAACTTAGTTTTTTCAAAACCCTCACGCCGCTCACTACGCTTGAGAAGTGGCCGACGCTCACTTTCGCCAAGGTGGCGCCAGCTGTCGGTCAGACGATTGTGGCGCTCGGGTTCGCCGATCGGGCGGATATAAATGTCGCCGTCGGGATTGTCTCGGGTTTCCTCTCGACCAATACTTCCACGGCTTCGAGTACGCCTCTAGTGATGACCAATGCCGCGAGCGGCGAGAATCAAGGAGGACCGCTGCTCAATATCAAGGGTGAAGTAATCGGGTTGAGTCGCCGCGCCGGTCTCGCGATCCCGAGCGCGACGGTCATTGCCGCTTTAGCGGAATTTAAATAAAATCATCACTATGCCACCACCATTCAATAATTTCACTTCAAAGGCCAAGGAGGCGATCAGGAAGACGCAGGAATTGGCAATCGAGCGCGGGCAGAGTCAGGTCAATCCGCTCCATCTCCTCGCCGCTCTGCTTCTTCAGGACGAGAGTATTTTCGCCTCCATTCTCGACAAGATCGAAGTGGATACGGTGATGCTGACCGATTATGTGATTGATCATTTAGAAGGGACGGAGGGCGGAGCGGTTATCTCGCCGAGTTACCAACTCTACTTGTCGCCAGAGCTTGTCCGTGTTTTCGACTCGGCCGGAAAGATCGCCAATAATTTGCAGGATGAATTTGTCTCGGTTGAGCACTTGGTGCTTGGGCTGCTCGAAGTGCCGAATCAAGCGCATGAATTCTTGACCCGTTTTCGCGTGACCAAGGATCGGGTTTTGCGCGTGCTTGAGGAATTGCGATCGGGGAAGATTCGCGATGTCGGCGAGATTAAGAAGTTCCGGGCGATTGAACGCTATACCAAGAATCTGACCGCGCTAGGGCGCCAAGACAAGCTTGATCCGGTGATCGGCCGCGAAGAAGAGATTCAGCGGATCATGGAGATCCTCTCGCGCCGGACGAAGAATAATCCGATTCTGATTGGCGAGGCGGGGACCGGTAAAACAGCGATTGCCGAAGGACTCGCGATCCGGATTGCCAAGGGCGATGTGCCGGAATCACTCCGGCAGAAAGAGATTGTGGCGCTCGACATTGGGCTCCTCGTCGCCGGCACCAAGTATCGCGGCGAATTTGAAGAGCGACTCAAGAATATTGTGAAAGAAATTGAACGGGCCGAAGGGAAAATTATTCTTTTTGTGGATGAGATTCACACCATCATTGGGGCCGGCGCCGCCGAAGGCGCGATCGATGCCTCGAATATGCTAAAGCCCTCGCTCGCCCGTGGCGAACTTCGGATGATTGGGGCAACCACCATTCGGGAGTACCAGAAGTATATCGAGAAGGATCAAGCTTTCACCCGCCGCTTCCAACCGGTCTATGTCGAGGAGCCGAGCATTGAAGATGCGATCGCCATTCTTCGCGGGCTGAAGGATAAATATGAATTCCACCACGGGGTGCACATCACTGACGGCGCGATTGTGGCGGCGGTCAACCTCTCGAGCCGTTATATCACCGATCGCTTCCTGCCGGATAAGGCGATTGATTTGATTGATGAATCCGCGGCGGCCCTGCGATTGCAACTCGAGAATAAACCACCGGCGCTCGAAGAAGCGCATACGAAAATTATGCGGCTTGAAGTCGAGAAAGAAGCGCTCAATCAAGAGCTGGCGATCAAAGACGACAAGCGTCTGCGAACTCGGATTAAGGAAATCGAGAAACAAATCTCCGAACTCAAGGACCAGACCGGCGAACTCGAACTCAAATGGAAGAATGAGAAGCAAGCCATTGCGGAAATTAAGGGGTTGAAAGGGGAACTCGAGACCCTGCGCCTCGAGGCCGAGCAGGCGGAGATGAAAGCCGATCTCCAGCGGGCCGCCGAGATTCGGTATAGCAAAATTCCCGAGCTCGACCAGCAGTTGAAAGCCAAGATCGAGCGGCTAAAGAAGCTCCAGTCTTCGCGCCGGATTCTCAAAGAGGCAATTATAGAAGAGGACATCGCCGCCGTCGTTTCTCGTTGGACGCATATTCCAGTCATGAAGATGCTTGAGGAAGAGGCGGAGAAACTTAGTCGAATGGAAGAGGTGCTCGCGGAGCGCGTGCGCGGTCAGACGGAAGCAATTCGGAAGATTGCCGAGGCAGTCAAACGGTCGCGGGCGGGGATCAGCGATCCCGATCGGCCGATCGGTTCCTTCATGTTTCTAGGGCCGACGGGGGTAGGCAAAACTGAACTGGCGAAAATTCTCGCCCTCTTCATGTTTAGCGACGACAAGGCCTTGATTCGCATTGACATGTCGGAGTACATGGAGAAGCACTCGATTTCGAAAATGATCGGCGCGCCGCCCGGCTATATCGGCCACGATGAGGGCGGGTCGCTCACTGAACTCGTTCGCCATCGGCCTTACTCTGTCTTGCTCTTCGACGAGATTGAGAAGGCCCACCCGGAAGTCTTCAACCTCCTTCTTCAGGTGCTCGACAATGGTCGCCTGACCGACGCCAAAGGGCGAATTGCCAATTTCAAAAATTCGATTATCATCCTAACTTCTAATTTAGGCAGTGAATACATCAATCGGTTGGAGCAGAAAATCGGTTTCAACGGCGGTGAGGAGAAGCGGGAAGTGGCCAACTTCGAGGAGATTAAGGCCAAAATTATCGAGAGTCTGAAGAGTCACTTCCGCCCCGAATTCTTAAACCGGCTCGATGATGTTATTATTTTCAACCCGCTGTCGCGAGAAACGATTCAAGAGATTGTCGGTATCCAGCTCGGGCAAGTGGTCACGCGATTGAAGCAGAAGGAGATTGAACTCATCGTCGCGCCCGAGACGATGGTCTACCTCGCCGATCGCGGTTTCAGCGCCGAGTACGGCGTCCGGCCGCTTAAGCGTTTGGTCCAGACGAAAATTCTTAATCCGGTTGCCGAGTTTATCATCAGTCGGCGACTCCAGCTGGGCGGTGTCGTCACGGTGACGATGAAGAGCGGCGAGCCAGTAGTCGAACTCACCAAGTCCAATAATCCGGAGCGCGCGCCGCGCCGAGTAAAAAATAAAGTTGACGCCGACACCGAAGAAGCGAGAGAAGAGAAAGGCGCCCCCGCCATGGCGGGGAAGTAGGCAGGTTGCCGACCGCATTTCGATACGATACTATTGATAAATTGCGTCGGTGGCAGAGCGGTCAATTGCACTAGACTGTAAATCTAGCGCCCTTCGGGCTACGGAGGTTCGAATCCTCCCCGACGCATATGAACGAAGTGAATGCGGGAGGATTCGAAAAGGTTGAGCCAGCGGGCGAAACCTGTACCGCGCCTGTAAGGCGAGAATCCTCCCCGGCGCATTTGCTAAAACCTATAAGATAATATAGATTTAACAGTCTAATCATGTCCCAAGATCAACTCATCAGATTGGTTTGCAAGGTGTGTGAGCGCACCAATTATTGGAGCCGGAAGAACCGGAAATTAGTCGAGCGCAAGATTGCGCTCCAGAAGCATTGCCGTTGGTGCAAGAAACATACGCTTCATCAAGAGGGGAAGAAATAGAGAGCGGGCCCACCCCGACTCGAACGGGGAACTACGCTTTTGGAGAGCGCTGTTTTACCATTGAAACTATAGGCCCAAGCATATCTATCTTAACTTATTTTTTTAGAAAGTCACGCGTGAGTTGTGTCGCCTCGCGATAATTTTTTATCCAATGAATCGTCGGATCGCGCCGCCACCAGGTCATTTGCCGTTTGGCGTAATGCCAGATGTCCGTTTCTAATTTATCAATCAAGTCTGACGGTAATCTGTGCGACACCGAGTGTTGCGCAAAACGGGCAATATGAGCATACTCGAGTCCAAAACTTTCTAGACGCTTCCATGAAAGGCCATTTCGATGTAAGTTTTTCACTTCGTTAATTAAACCGGCGCGGAGACGAGTGGTAAGTCGAGCTTTAATTTTCTGCCGTAATTTCTCTGGGTCAACCTTAATGCCAATCGTCAGCCAGTGCCAAGGACGCGCCTTAGTTTCCAAAGGTGGAACCTCACCGAGCGCCGCGGCAATCTCGATCGCGCGGATGAGCCGCGGGCGATTTTTCACATCAATATTTTGGAACCTTTCGGGATCGAGAATTTCCAGTTTTTCGCCAAGTTTTTCGGTTGGTAATTTTTCTAACTTGGCTCGCAGTTTTAAATTAGGAGGAACTGGCGGTAGGGTATAATTTTTAAGCAAGGCCTCAACATAAAAACCAGTGCCGCCGCAGACAATGGGCAATTTACCTCGTTTAATAATTTGCTCGATTACCCGAGAACCCAATTTCTGATATTGAGCCACGCTAAATTGCCGGCGGGGGGAAGCGACATCGAGGAGATGGTGGGGGATGCCTTGGTGCAAATAGCTTCTAGGTTCTAGCTTGTATCTTTTAGATAGTTTGTCACGAAGAACCTTGCCGCTACCGATGTCCAATCCGCGATAAACTTGCCGCGAGTCAGCGGAGATAATTTCCCCACCAAATTTCTTCGCGAGCCGGACGGCGAGGGCACTCTTCCCGCTCGCCGTCGGCCCGACAATGGCAATTATTGGAGACGATGGCATAAACTAAACCAATTCCATCGCGATTCTGTGAACTTCGGAATAGAATTTTCCGTAATCACTCCAGCTAAAGAGTCGTTCTTTATCACCCCAAAGATCAACCAGATCGTTAGAAAGTTTTTTGTATCGTCTGGCGAGCTCGAAGACCTCCTCTTTTGTCAAATGGGCTAGCCCATCTAAATCGTCCGAAGCGGTGAGTGTGTCTGGTCGAAGTGCAGTAGTGAGGGCAAATAAAAATGTTTCAAATTTATATTGCTCGTTGGTATTTGACACCTGGACGGTAAATTTAGCAATTGGTTTAAGGTATTTTTCATCAATCCTTATTTTCAATTCTTCTTCCAATTCTCTTTTGGCGGCGATACCCACCTCTTCTCCTGGATTAATACCACCACCAACGAAGCGATATATATACGGCGGGTAAATTTTCTTAGAGCCAAGTATAAATTTATTTTCTGTATCTCTAACCACGATTAACACATGTCTCCCGCGCTTCATAATTGGCGGGATATGTGTAAATTGGTAGTTGAATGAATATTCAGGCATCCGATGCTCTCGGCAGGAATTGAACCTGCATCACCTCCTTCGGAGGGAGGCATTCTATCCGTTGAACTACGAGAGCGTTGATGCCGGAGGAGGGACTCGAACCCTCATCCCTTGCGAGACACGATTTTGAGTCGTGCGCGTATACCAATTCCGCCACTCCGGCTTAAACAGCTTTTAGCTTATCGCTTCTAGGCGGCGAAGGCAATTTTTGTTATCATTTAATCCATCATGGCCGACATTCCAAGTGATTCAATTTTCTGGATCGAGGTGGCGAAGATTAAGCCCAACCCGTTCCAACCGCGGCGGGAATTCAATGAAGATCGTCTGCGTGATCTCGCCGATTCCATCCGCCAATATGGCGTACTCCAGCCGCTCGTCCTGACGCGCCAAGAGAATGAGCGCGAGGACGGGAGTATTTATGTCGAATACGAACTGATCGCCGGCGAGCGGCGCTGGCGCGCGGCGCAGATCGCCGGTCTTGTCCAAGTGCCGTGCGTCATTCGCGCCGGCGACAATGATAAGTTGAAACTCGAGATGGCGATTATTGAGAATCTCCAGCGCGAAGATTTGAATCCCGTTGATCGCGCGCTCGCCTTCGAGCGTCTCGCTAAAGAATTCAAATTGAAACACACCGAGATCGCGAAGAAGGTCGGCAAGAGCCGCGAATATGTGTCGAACACCCTCCGCCTTCTCGCTCTGTCGGAGGAGATGCTCGATGCCATTACGGCGGGGCACATCAACGAGGGTCACACGCGGCCGCTCCTCATGTTGATTGATCGGCCGGAGGCCCAACAGAGTCTCTTCCGGGAAATTACCGTCAAGCACTTGAATGTCCGCGAGGCCGAGCAGATTGCCCGACGCATCGCCAACGACCGCGTGCGCAAGAAAGAATATATTCTCGACCCGGCGACGATGGAGCTCGAGCAGAAGCTTGCCGCGACACTCGGCGCGCGGGTCTCGGTCGAGCAGCGAGAGTCAGGGGGTAAGGTGACGATTGATTTTTTCACCACCGACGATTTGCGTAACTTGCTTGACCGTCTCGCCGCCGGCGAACTGGGTTCAGCCTTCATTGCGGCTGTTCCAGGTCAAATTGTTTCTCCCGAACCAGCCGCCGAAATTATTCTCGATCCTGAATCGGAATCCGATCTCTACAACATCAAAAATTTTACGGTTTGATGATAAAAGATATGGATGAGACGCCTAAGGGCAAAAGATTCCGGCTTTATATTGATGAGTCCGGAACTCACAACTACCCGACACACGACGACATAAAAAGTCGTTACCTTGGCCTAACTGGGATAATTATAAGTGAGGAAGCTAATGTCGGCATCTTGCAGCCCAGATTACTGGAACTAAAGAGAATTGTGGCGAACGACCCAGATGAATTGCCCGTTTTGCATAGAGAAGACATTGTGAATAAAAGGGGTGTTTTTGCAAAATTAAGCGATGGGGGAACAGAGAAAAAGTTTAACGAGATTTTTTTGGGTTTATTAAAAAATCTGGATTATGCCGTGCTGGCAGTGGTTTTAGATAAAAAGGCGCATTTAGAAAAGTACCAGAAGGCCGCTTATCACCCCTACCACTATTGCACCAATGTTTTATTGGAGCGCTATGTATTCTATCTTCAAGAAATTGGCGGCCGAGGCGATGTACTCGCGGAAGCAAGAGGAAAGAAGGAAGACCAAGCTCTCAAAGAGGAATATCGATTTTTTTATGAAAACGGGACTAATTTTTGCAAGGCCGAAGTTGTACAGAGATTTCTGACTTCAAAAGAGATAAAAATTAAGCCGAAGAGCAGAATGTTTACTGGTTTAGAGTTTGCGGATTTATTATCTCTGGCAACCAAGTTGGACACATTACTTTCCCACAATATCTTGCCAAGTTTAACTGACAATTTTTGTAAGATAATAATCCAAAATATACAAAACAAATATCGCTCATCCAAAGGGAAAACTATTGGTTTTGGGAAAAAGCTAATTATTTGAAATAGAAAAGCCAGCTTGCGCTGGCCTTCCTACGATGCCCCAAGGGGGACATCCCCCTCCGATAAACGGATTACCTATTATGGTACCTGGTGGTGGTGAATTTTGCAATACCCCAGTTCGTAACTCCTCACCACCCCGAGTGAGTTATCCACAAAAAAGCCGTACAAAATATGG
>ERZ1292623.516-Hain-H51-01um-R1-516-length-41905-cov-14_pt1 | contig 41905 bp, 56 predicted proteins | sample MGYA00564398_ERZ1292623 | MGnify/ENA primary metagenome ERZ1292623 (study PRJEB36523, sample SAMEA6512633) | groundwater metagenome | collected 2019-01-07 | study: AquaDiva: Metagenomics assemblies of 32 groundwater samples
AAAAACCCTGAGAACTTCAAGGAGTCCGTTGCCCTAGCTTTTGACAAGAAACAGAGGGAACGTATTGCCGCTCTTAGCTCCAAGTTGTTTAGGGCAGCTGAAGGTAACCTTACGCCAGGTGAGCACCTTACGCAGAGTGAGAAGGCTCTAGTGGCCACGTGGAAGTCTGTCGCTAAAGACCTTCTTAGACGGGTGAACCAAGTCCTTGTTGCTCAAGGCAAGAAGCCTATCAAGGGACGTGAGAACTACATGACTCACATCCTTACCGCCCAGGCCAAGGCTTCCCTGCTTCTGAACAATGGGACAGTCCCGCAGAAGCTTTTACGTGAACTCTATGGCTCACGTATAGCGAGCATGATTACGACAAAGAACGCTACCACTGTACTTGACAATCTGCTCAAGGGTAGGAAGGGTGTGCTGCCCATCCAGCAGGACTTCTTTAACGCAGTAAACACAGCGGTCCAGACCCACACGAACTTCATCCACATGCAGCCCGAGCTGACCAAACTCAATGCATTGATTGATGTGTTCGAGTTCAGGACCAAGGGAATGTTCCCGACAAATGTGAGCTACATGCGCTCGTTTGCTGACCGCCTTGCGGGTAAGTCTAAGGCCCACGAGGTAGTGAGGTCCATCGACCAGACCATCCAAGAGGCGCTGATGGTGGACCAGTGGTCGCTGGGTAGCGCCAAGTTCAAGAACCCTTTCCATGCCATCTTCCCTAAGGACTGGTTCATTGGGCCCCTCAGGGATGAGGCTGGGAAGATTGTAAACGTACCGGGAATTGGGACGGTAATGGGACCCACCAAGGGTGTCATTAAGTTGATGGACGCCATTGGCCCATCCCAACTCCCAAGACGTTTGAAGCGCCTACTCTGGATGAACCAGCTCAGCTTCAGCATCCCCTACATGACAACTAACTTGTCACAGTACTGGACCCTGACCGTCCCCATGCTTCGCGGAACCTTCGCTCAACGCTACAAATCTGCAGTTGTTGGGGCCAAGGGAGCGCTGGTTGACTACTTTGACTCAGCTGCACGCGAGAAGCACCTTAGGGCTGGCATCCTTAACGACCAGCACAAGTTCGAGATGACTGAGATGGGAGACCAGTCAGCAGTGATTGACGGTATCACCGTTAAGCCTGGTCACCTTGGCAAGATTCTCAACTGGACCAGCTCTGCATCTGAGTTTCAGAACAGGGTGGCTAGCTTCCAGGCCGCTCATCATAACATGATTAGTACCTCTGTCTGGAAGGGACCTAAGGAAGGTTGGACCAATAACTACTGGAAAGAACTGAACGTCCTCACTGATGGAGAGCTGTTCAGGGAAGCTGACCGCTTGTCCTTGGAGCTTTCCAAGACTTCCCAGTTTAAGTTTGGCGTCACCCATCGAGCCCCAATCAGTGATAACCCGGTCCTTTCTATGTGGGACCAGTTCAACTCCTTTACCCGTAACTGGTGGGGGGTGGTCAAGGGCATGAACCGTAACCTGGTTGAAGACCCAGAGTTTCGTTCTGCTTGGTCTAAAGCAATGAGCGGCAAAGGATACGGCGACCTGTTTGACATCCTCTCTAACAAAGAAACTTTGACGGGTAAACGTGGTGAGATAATCAGGTGGGCGCTAAACAACGCCACCCTCCTTACTGCTACCTCACTCATGGGTATCAGCTTCCGCAAAGCTTTCATGGACACCTTTATGGGTGGCGGAACCAGACTCCTGCAGCCTACGATGGATGTTTACCAGGGCATCAAGGACAACGACCAGGCCAGAACCGAACGTGGTATTGTCGGCCTTACCTTGCCGCCCTCTGTTCCCCCTGTCTTTGACGCAGTCAGGGATGTGTTCGACTTGTTCGACGGTAAAGAGAAGAAGACTATCAAGAAGTTCGTCCTGTCCAAGTACAGCCCATTCACCAAGGCAAGCGTAGAGCTTCAGGCCCTTAAGGCTGCACTCACTGGGTTACCTCAACCTGTTCACAACCAGAAGACTGGCGATGTTCAGTACATGATTGAGCCCAATGACGCACTGAACAAACTCGTCTTTGGTACCTCAGGTATCACTGATGCAGAAGCCATGCACGAACTGGACCTTATCGCGCAGGGTAGGGCTAGCGATGACCGTAAGGCCAGGAAGCTTGCTCTTGAGAGCAATCAGCATACCGACGACTTCCTCTCTGGTGACTATCAGACCAACGTGAAGAAGTGGAATGAGATGGTGATGAGGGGTACGATGTCTCAGGACATGGCCAAGGCCATCATCCAGAACTGGAGGGAGCGCAAGATATTCGCCAGTGGCAGCGTTGAGAAGCAGCTTACCTCTCTCTCCCCAGAGTCCCGAGCTGAGTTCATTAGGCGCATCGGTAAGGGGATGAGCGCAGAGGACTGGAACTCCATGGTTTACAGCTACACCGCTCAAGGCCTTATCTCCCCGGCTGTTGCGGGTGACCTTATCAACAATCCTGTTCAGTCCTCCGCCGTTAGTAAGGTGGCCAAAGCCGCTGGTCTTGTTGCCCTAGGGTTGGGCGCTGCTGCTCTTCTCAAGGGACGTGGAGTCGGGAAGGTTGCTGAGGTTCTAGGTAGGGAGGGTGGAGAATTGGCGGGTAAGGCCGCCCCTAAAGGTCTTGGCCCTACTGAACGCATGGGCGGGGCTCCTGGCGCTGCCTTTAGACATGAAGTATTCCCTATGAATGAATGGGACAAACTACCAGAGAGCTTCAAGAATGAGGTTAGACAGGCGGCCGAGAAAGGAGACAAACCTGTTGACACTGAACTACCTGCCGTCATCAGGCGAGACATCGAAAAGATTGTCGTAGACAATAACCCTTTCATCTACCACGAGAACCCCAAAGACCATGAGGACATTACTCTGGCCATCCTCAAGGCAACCACTCCTGTCATGATGGAGGACGCCAAACGTATGCCCGACTTCGCTGAGCACGTATTAGAGACCACCACCGCAGCGTTCAGGGACAAGAAAGCCCTCACTTTTGTTGACCTCAGAACCGCCATTGAGCAGGTTCTTATTGGTGGCAACATCGCTGGTGTCAGGTTCCCATACTCAGATATGGCCAAGGTCCTTGACATGGAGGAGAAGGGTATCATCCGTAAGCAGGCGGACAGGTTGGCCCTTCACGCCCTTCGGGAGCTAGACAAGCTGGGTAAGTAGCCCGTGGCGTACGTCCCAGAGGCCCTATAAGGCCCTAGGAGAGGCGATAGACCCTATAGTGGTACCCTAGGACCTTCCTAACCAACCAGAGCGTTTTAACGCCTTCCATATGGAGATTAAGAACATCAGTCACGACCTCCCGTTCAAGTCCAGTATTGGTATCAGACCACTACACTCTATTGAGATGGCGGTGGTCCACCATACAGGTACCAAGGCAGGCATTGCAGGCTATGACTTTATGGCCAGGGCCAGGAGCTTTGCTAACTACCACATCAGCAAGGGGTGGGGACACATTGCCTACCACTACATGATTGACCGTAATGGTAAGGTCTACCAATGTTACAGTGAGACAGAGATTGGAGCCCAGGCGGGTGTCTGGGATATCAACAAGAAGTCCCTGGCCATTTGTTTAGACGGGGACTTTGTCCTCGAAAGGCCTACTGCTGTGCAGATTGGAGCGCTATGGGGCATGTTGGATTACCTGACAAGGGAGCGACCGGACTTGCCGCTTCTCGTAAAGCAAACAGTCCGAACACACCGAGAAGTACGGCCAACGCCAACCACATGCCCTTCACCCATTGTCCAGAAGTTAATTGACGCATATCGCGTGTAGTAAGATTAAAGTGTATGGACCCTATCGCAGTGAGTGAGGCAATCGCCAAGATGGGTATGGGAGTAGCGTCGTTCAGCGCCCTTCTGTATTTCGGCTACAGACTACTGGAATGGTTGGAGGCAGTCCGAACGAACCACCTTCCCCATATCCAGGAGTCACTTGACAAGCTTACTGAACTATCCCATCAGTCAAACCAGAAGTTGGATGAGCAGACAGTTGCTCTTGAGAGGTTGCTCGAAAAGCCTTAGCCTTCCGACGTCGCTCAGCTTGGTAGCTAATCTGGTAGTGTTCAAGACACATACCCTTGACGAAGGCACGGTGAGCACACTCATTGACGGAACAAGCTAAGCGGGTTCCGTCCTTTAGTACCCAGTTAGCTCTCTGTTTGTTGGGCTTGTAGCCAGACTCACCCGTACCGTTACGCATCTCTCTTCGGTAACAGGTCTGGCAGAACCCTCTGGCCAAGAGCCTACCTTGACAGCCTTTTGGCTGGTTCTTACATTGGTTATTCATTCAGGTTTAGGCTTACCCTTACCCTTGAGATGGTTCCCATAGGTAAGGTCTTTCTTTTGTGACACTAATTGTTCGAGTGGGGTACAGACTTCACAGGTCTTACAGTAGACCACGAACCTCTTCTTTTGGTCGGCACCGAAGGCGACCGGATTGTCGCAGATAGCGCACCTCAGTTGATGGAAGGTCATGGCTTGATGGGGTTAGCGGTATCCACAATAACAAAGCGAGACCCTTGACAGGCCTTGAGCTGTTCGCTGCACATGTTGGTCAAGAAGTCAATACTCTCTGCCTTGTGCTCGTCACCCACCAGGACGATGTGAGCTACCTGACCGTTCTCCCAAGATACTTGACCAACCCTGAGGCCAATACCGAAGTCGTCTGGAGTCGTGCCCTCTGCTCTCATGCTGGTGTCTCTAGACCAGGCTACTCGTGTGTGTTCTGTGGCTTGGATGTGTGGTTTGTAAGCTTTTGTGCTTTTCGTGAGGTTCTTGTCTGGTTTGTACTCGTTCCACTTTCTTGGGTCTAAACTAAAGGCCATGTCGAATGAACGTTATCTGACACCCATCCCCAGGTTCGAGGCGTTGCAGCCCACCTCCACCCGAGGGACGGGGGCCAGCCCCGTCAGCTACTCAGCCAGCTTCTCTTCTGCCGACTTGACCAGGTCCTTCTTGAAGGTCTCGAATAACAGCGCCCAGACTTCAGACTTACCCTCAGGGGTGAGGTTAAGTTCCTCATCCATAAACCCAGCCTTAATAAGGGTTCGGAGGTCTTTGGTGATGAGCTTCTTTGCGAGGTTGTTAAGCATAGGTTCCTTAGGTTTGGTTAGTGCTAATGCTCTCTCCGTTATCTCCTGCAACTCCTGCTCCAGCAACACCCTGTAGGTGGCTGACCGAGGCAGAGAGTATGACCTGACTACGAATTGAAAATGCTCGTTCATAGTTAACGTTAGTTTGTACTAGTTTATCTATCCGTTCCTGGTTGACGTGTATGTGGGGGGGCTTCTTGGGACAACCCGCAGGGCAGAGGGTCACCTGCAGGAGTATCCTGAGATGCCAGGCGAACGTCGCCTCTGCCCAGTTGGTGTGTTTCTGGACCTCACCCCCAGGTATGGAGCTATGCTTCATCGAGTAAGTCTCCTCCCAAAGTGTGTCCAGGAACTTGCGGGCGTCGGACCGGGAGAGCGGGACAAACATTCCCCGAACATCTCCTAGTACCGATGGTCGTAGGGTGACCAACGGACGCAGGTTGTCGTCATGTATTGTGTTCCCCACCAGGTAATACGCCATCACTGTCCATGGTATACCCCCTTACCCTAGCTTGCAAGGCCTCCTCTAACCGAGTTAGTGTATTCTTTACACGAACCTCGGCATGACAATAGTTGAAGTAGACGTAGAGCCACTCCTCAAACAACTCAACATCGCTGAGGTGCTCCCACATAACTACTTAATCTGGGTGATGCGTATCTCCTTGGCCTCGATACTCTTCTGTAGGCCTTTGAACATCGCATAAAGTGCCCCGCTACCCATGTTCTTCTTCCTGCCCATGGCTAGAAGGCACTGGTTGGTGGTAACCACACCCTCCAGCCAAGCGACACAGAGGTCGGCAAGGGCCTTGGACGTGTATTGTTTCTCCATCCGACTACGCTGTGGCACTAGCTCTCTTGCTACTTTGAGTAGGTCAATCTGCTTGTTCATAGTTTTATGATACGTGGGTTCTTAACTCTATCCCTCCAGGCCCACCACTCCTTGTGAATGTGTACCCCAGAGGCCATATAACGCGATATGAGCGTTCTTTGGGCGGGACCTGGCAGATACCACCTTTTGCCGCCCTTCACCTGTATTAGGAGGATATAGGGCTTCCACTCATGGATGGCGATGATGTCAAAGTGGCCAAAGAAGTCAACCTGCTTCTGCCATTTGGTACCACCTTTGACAACCTCAACCTGCCAGTCCTCGGCTTCTAGCCAGGCCTTGGTCTTAAGCTCGTAGTGTCTACCCTTGCTGCGGCTAGAAATATTGTCTAGTGATAGCGTCGAACTTAACCTCAACCGTTGACAGTGGAATGTCCTTCCGTGTCTTGGCAATCCTAATCTCTGTCCGGTACTGCTCTGACCCAAGTCCTTCCATATTCCGCCATAACAGGATGATGGTAGCTGCCTCTTGCTCTATGGCTGACGAGTCTCGGAACTCATGGATGCTGGCCTTGTGCTGGTTGTCTGGCTGCTTCCTGAAGTGAGCAACCACCACGATACCAACACCGTACTTAAGGGCAAGACTGTTGAGAGACCTAATGCTATAAGCCACGTTCTGGTTCTCTGACTCATACTTCTTATTCATCGCCAGGTAGTGTAGGTGGTCCACGATGATGAGTCTGCATTGCTGCTCAAGGATAAGGTTCTGGATGAGCCTCTCCAGTTCATCAACGGACATGCTGTTCTTGGCCTTGCGAAAGTAGAGTGGCGGGTTAGACACCTTCATGGTGGTGAGGGTAGCTATCACGTCCTTCTTCTCCTCCTCGGTCACCTGCATGGTGAACAGGTCCTGTGGCTTTATATTACCCAGGGACCTGAGCTTACGAGATACGAAGTTAAGGTTATCCAACTCCAAGCTGACAAAAGCAGAGGGAACCCCGCGAAGAGCGTTTTCGTAAGCCACGTGGAACGCAAACTCGGACTTGCCAGTGCCAGTGCTCCCGCCAAGCACGACCAACTCGCCAGATATAATACCACCGCTACGCTTATCAAGTTCTCCGACATAATAGTTACCGACTAACCGTTTAGGGTGTTCTAGCTCCTCAAGATACCTGTCTATTAGCTCACTGAAGGTCTCATACTCCTCATCAATCTTGCTGTTCTTCCAGCGTTGGCGGTCCCTGTCAGTGACGAGGGCGTCTAACACGGAGTCCTTGAGACCGAACTGATGCTCCCCCTTGTAGGCCGAGGTTACAGTACCGATAATCTCAGGCTTGGTCACACCACTGATTAGGTGGAGGGCCGAGGCCAAGAGCTTGTTTTCTGTAGCTTGGGCGGAAAGTCCTAAGGCTTTCCAGTAGAGGGCTACCGTGAAGCAGGTGTCATTACGTTTACCCTCATCAGTACCTGCCTCCATTACCGATTTGATGCAGTCGAGGGGGTCGTAGAAGAACTCTGCTGGTATCCTCCGCTTCGCGTACCTGAGTTCCTTCTCCTTCACGTCTGGAGCTAGGAGTATCTGGCGCAAGAGGGGAGCAACTTGAAGACCTGCCCCCCAGGTAGTAGGGCCTGAGAGTAGGGTCTTCTTACGCTTCGTCTTTTGATGAACCGTATTAGGGACACGGAACATCCGACGAGCGTTGTATATCTTGACGTCTAAGGTCTTGTTAGGTGTCAGGCCCGCTAGTGATTTGGCGAACTTGCCGTAGAGGAGATGAAGGTCTGGCCTGGGCTCTAGACCAAGAGCCTGTTCACTGACCATCAGGTGGTATCCCTTTCCACCCGACTCGTAGACCTGCATGGCGTCCTCTTGGACACCTAACGACTGGTGAAGATACTGGCGGACAGCTTCAGCATCTACCTTGGCCTTCGCCAGGTCAGCGCTGTCAAAGTCAAAGAAGAGGTCCCCAGTTTTGAGGCTCCTCTCAAACAGTAAGCCAACGTCCTTACCCTTATCTTCTGCGGCTATGTGGAGCGTGAATGTGGAGTTGAAGTATGCAGCGTGAGGTACGACTATGTGTTTGGTAACGTCTGACACATTAACTAGGCTACGCCATACCCAGGCGTCTCCTTCTTGTCGAGCTAACTCTACTAACTTAAGCTCATTCCCCATAGTAGGTTGTTACACCGCCCAAGTGTGATGACAATTTGTCACCACCTATGGGCGAGGTACTACCAAGAACTCTTGGTGATATGGTAGTGGTCCTTACCGTTCGGACAGAGGTACATCTTCAGCTTCTTGTCGCCCTGCTTGGTGTAGGCGTGGGCGTTGAGAGCTGTCTGGGCGTCCCTCTTAGTGTACTTCTTCTTCCAACATTCCATATGGCGAGATGGAGAAGGGTCATCGCGAGGAGGTCAGTATGGGGGCCAACCATTCGCAGTTCTCCCTCCCCCACCCAGCCACATGGCCGGGTGAGTGGGAACTATTCGCCACTAAGAGCGAACGGCTCCAGGCTGATGTCGTAGTCGAACTTGTCGTACCCGCTCGGGGTCTCGCCAGTCTTCGTGGGTTTCACGTAGATGAGGCTGCCGTCCTGAAGCAGGTTGTTCAACTTACTGAGCTTGGTCATGAAGCGACCGTCAGCGTTGATTTCCTTATCCTCACCAAGCGCACAGTCAATGACCGTGAGCAGGTGAGCCGTGTAGTCCTTACCACTCTTGCCCTTTCGGACCTCAGAGCGGTGAGCGACCAGCTTGAACTCTCTCTGTACCCCATCCTGGAAGGTGACGTACTTTCCTTCGAGGGAGGTAATCGTGTCTTTGTCGAGAAACCCTGACATGTGGGTGTTGGGGTGAAGGTTAATATCGTCCAGTGTAGCACACTCTGACCCCTTTGTCAAGAGTTACTTTGTGGCCACGATGAGGCCCTTGTCGAACGCCGCCTTGAGCGCCTTGTGCATCCGGTAGCCAGTGCTGGGCTTCTTGATGCCACAGGCCTTGAGAGCCTCGGTAATCTGGGAGCGCTGAATCTCACCAGTCAGCCACATGATGGCCAGCTTGGGCTCATCGGGGTGCATGACGTAGGTGTTAATCCGTACAGGCTTGGCGAGTTGGGCCGCCCTGATAAGGTCGACCTTCTGGTTGATGATGTTCACGGTTTTGTAAGCCATAGTAGTTATTCTTGAGGGAGGAAGTTAGCCTCCTTCTGTTCGTGGTTTAACATCTTAACGTATTGAGCGTTGGCCAAGAGGGTATTCCTTACGTCGTCAAACTTGGGGTTATCCATGCTTGACGGTAGTATACCTAGCCTATCCTTGGCGTAGTATTTTTCTGTTGGGTTCAAGAACAGCCGCCTGATTTGTTTCTTATCAGGACCCATGACTGACTTCATGAACCCGACCACATGCATCATGGCGCAGATGTCCTCATCGAGCGAGGCCTGCAGTTTAGGCCGTACAGTGGTCATCTCCTCGTCCTTCTTCTCGTTTGAGTGGGCCACTAGAACCAAGTTAACATTCAGGTCACGGAACTTCCGCAACATGGCCTTGAACCTTTCTTTGGCCACACCCCAACCTGGGAGGGATAGGACGACGTTGTCGCCCCTGCCTGTACCGTAACCTTCCGTCTTGAGCTGTGCTATGAGTTTGTCCAGCAGCTCTCCCAAGGGGTCGAGTACCACAGTTTTATAGGCTCCGTCCTTGGCTACCTTGTACAACTCCTCAAGGTCTGACCACTTCTTAATAGGTGCTAGGTCAGCCTTAATGCCGTGAAGCCCCAAGAAGACAGCGCCTCCCTCCGCATCACCAATGATGGCTCCTTCCGTCCCAGCAGCGAAGCATGTCTTGCCGCAGCCAGGGTTTCCGTAAACCAGAAGATTAATGGTGGGAGGGCTTTTTACATCCAACGTATTTGTAATTTCTAGCATTGGGTTTCCGTGTAATGTGGGTAATGATGTTATCAAACTTAGCGTGGCAAGGGCGACAAAGAGACTTGAAGTCATCAAGGTCACGCCTATACTCACCGCTTATATTCGCCCACTCAAACCACTTGTTGTTTCCAGGTGGACTGTTAGTCGACCCGCACTCTACACAGTGGGTAGCCTTACCCTTGTGGTAACGAACCCAATCATGAAGAGCGTGAAGACCAACGGCCTTTCCTTTCCATAGGTGGTGCTTCTCACCTCTGTTGGCGTAGGTGGTCCCACGCTTAGCGGCAGAAACTCTTTGGCGGGTTTCAAGAGAGCGTTTCTTCCCAAGGTTAGATAACCTTTGCTTGAGTTTAGTCGCCTCTGAATGTTTCCTACCCATCTGAATGAACTTAGTGGGTTAACCCTCCGTCCCAGCCCCCGTAAAGGGGCCGAGTGGTGGGTAAACTACGCCTTACAGCTGCACTTGGTAGGCTTGTAGGCCTTGATGATACCCTGCTCGACCATGGCAGTAATCTCTGCCCGGCTATAGGAATGTTTACCAATGTCTTCATCGACGTCCCAGTTATTGTTGGACGAGTCATGGGTAAGGGTGTCGCCAACCTCATACTGGAGGAAGGTCTTCTCGAATACGTAGTATTTCTTGAGTGTCATAGAGATGAACCAATACTTAATTTGTTTAATCATAATCCTTTACCTTCGAGTAATCCTTCTACGAACTTGGTCAGCTGTGGGATAAGGGTGCCAGCATCAGTGGTCGATACCACTGCATACTTGAGCTTGTGTCCTTGACCCATGGCGTCAGCGGTCAGGATGTCAAACCCCCTCTTGAAGTACTCAGCGATGTCGCTGATGTACACCACATAGGGGACAACACCCTTCTCGAACGGCTGTTTGAGTGACTCACCTAGATACGCAGGGTCAACGTCCCCGTCACTGATGATGAACTGTACCTTGGTCTTCTCGGGCCTCTTGTTGAGTTCCTCCAAGGACACAGCAATACCTTCCTGTATGTTGGTACATCCTCCGCTGTGGGACAGGGCATCACCCAACCTCTCGGCTGTACACACCTGCCCATTGGACAAGATGACGTCAGCGTTGTTGCTGAAGGTTACCAGTGTACAAGGTTTCTTGATTTGTGTCAAGGCCTTGTTCAACCCTGCGCCCAGGCCGAACCCTATGTTGAGGGCATCGTCACCTTCTGAGTTCCACATCATTGAGCTGGACATGTCCACTACCACAGAGAAGGCAACGTCATCCGTTACCTCTGGGTCGACCTCTCGACGGAAGACATCTTGTTCATCAAGCGCAACCTTGTACAGCTGCCTACCGTTCAACTTGCCACGCTTGAGGTGTTCACGCTCAGACCCACGCTCCTGCCACTCCTTCACCCTCTCAAGGATGGGGGCTAGGTGTCCCTTAATCTGGTCTGACTTGTCTTCTATGACCTTGATGCGGGTCTCGTGATTGCCTTGGTCAGGACGTAACTGTCCAGGCGCACCAACTGAACCTCGACTCCTCAGCCTTGCGACCATGTCCTCAGCTGACTTGTCATCTTTGCTGGCTGCCCTTACCAGGCCACTGTCACCCAGCTTTCCAGTCGGTTGACCACCTGCTTTCATCATCTCCTCGGTGGCCTGCTCCATTGCTTCCTTTAGGTCCTTCATCATCTGCTCCATCTTCTTCTGGTCCTGGTACATCTTCTGAAGGTCGGGGGGGAGTAGCTTGCGATACCCCTCCATGAAGTGTTTACTGGCCAGCTCAAACCCTTCATCGGTTGTCTTTGTGTTCCTAATCTCCTCAGCGAACCAACCCATCTTAGCGTCAAGTTCCTGTCCAAACTTACCCTTCAGCTTCTTGGCGATAAGACCAACGTTTGTCCAGAAGTCTGTTTGCTGAGCGATGTCCTTCATGAGTACGGTGCCTGGTGTATCAGCAGCTACCGTCTCCTCACAGGTACGGTACCCAGGTATCTGCACTATGGCTGAGCAGAGATAGCCCCTTGCCTTGGCCATTGGCTCAGACCAATGCTTCTGGATGTTGTCAAAGCACTCGAACTCTTCCTCATCGTGAGCTGCCTGGAAGATGAACCTTGCTCCTGGTAGGTCATCCTCACCCTTTAGCTGGATGCGTATGTCCTCGAACCCATTGAGGAAGTCGAACATTGGCCTAACCTCATGCTCCTGATAGCCCATTAGCTTGAGCTTCTCGAATGGACTAACCCCACTGGTGAGGAAATCAGTGTGGACTATGTGCATGGTCTCGTGGAGGATACCGCCTCGTACTGATGGGGTCATGTAGGCCTGGCCAGCGGGTATCGTGAGTACCAGATTGCCATCTTGCTGTCTCCCAATGGAGTACCCCTGGCCATAGACCACACGCACTACCCTGCCTGTGATAGCAGCTATCTCGCTGACGATGTCGTAGGTGGTGAACTGATACATACCTAGGCCTGGAGAGCAGCGAAGATGGCCTGGGCCTTGTCCTGCCACTGCTTGGCCTTCTCTTCGCTAGCCTTAATCTTGTCCTTCAGGTCCGTGTTCTCCTTGTGAAGCTTGTCGTTCAGCACCAGCTCATCTTCTCCAGTCGCTTCGTTCTTGATGTAGGTTGCGCTGAGTGCCTTCATCATCAGCTCATTGACAACCTTGAGTTCTTCCTCGGGCACCTTGAGTGCTGACCTAACGGCCAGCTCAAGTGAGGCCCCATTGGTCATCATCTGAGCCATGGTCAACAGACCACGAGTGGAACAAACTGTGTTCAGTGAACGATTGGTCCTTCCATTTCTAATGAAGGTGGCGAACTTGACAAGCTTGGCAACAATGTCAACCTCAAGGGTGGGGTATGCCTTCTTGATGAGCTTGCCTTCCTCCCTTGCGTTCAGGTACCCCATCAACAGAGTGGGTAACCTGTCCAAGAAGCCTCCATGCTGACGCTTGACACCCGCATAGTTCTTTGGGTTGGAGCTGAACACAATGACACTCTTGGGGTGCCTCTTGATTACCCGTCCAGTGGGGAGGGTGATGGACCTGTCAAAGTCCAACAGACTGTTCAGCCCAGCGATGACGTCAGGCTGTGCAAGGTAAACCTCATCCACGTTGATGACACTTTCCTCTTGGATGAGCTTGAGGAACATACTGTCCTGCTCCACGATGTCACCTTTCTTGATAATCTTTTCCGTAGTGAAGTTCTCGAAGCTGGTCTCCTTGGTGCAGACAAACCTGAGGTACTTGGTAGGCACCCCCAGCTGGTCTGCAAGGTAACGGGTGGCCAACGTCTTGCCACAGCCAGGCTCACCTTCAAGGGCTATCTCTGTGATGGTATCTTTTCCCAAGATTGTGGACTTGAAGAAGTCCTCCACCTCTTGGGTGAGGGTGAAGTCGTATTTCATAGTGTGATTATTGTTTGGTAGTGAGGGCTACGACCTTGTCAGCGCAGTCCATGAATAGTTTGATGAGTGTGTCTTGTCGTTGTGGGATTACGATGGTGGCCTTCTCGACCACGGCTAATCGTTTGTCTATCGACTCTAGTTGTTTAAGTACCTTGACATAGAGCTTGGCTCCCTGCTCGTGGGCCTGGATACTGCCGGACACCAGCTCAAGCAGCTTTCTATCTCGCTCGCTTAGGGTGGTCCTTTCAGGCTCACGCTTACGCCAGAACATAACTATTGGGTTAGTTCTTTTAACAAGCTGACCGCCTCACGACTACCCATTAAGGTGTCCATCCAGGTGCCCGTAGGGTAGCGCATCTCCTTTGGACAGACAAGCTCACAGATGATGGTTTCTTTAGGGTCACTGAAAGGGTGAAGTTCGAACTCTTTTCCCTCTACTGAGGCCCAGAACCCCTCACCATTACTCGTCGTTCGTGATACCTCCATCAGTTTAATCTTATCAGTTACCGATGACCCATCCAGATTGGTACGTATGATGTCCCCAGGCCTAACGAGCAAGCACAGTTTCTTGTAGTCTTTAGGGTCAAACATACTAGACGGTGACTATCGGTACCTTAGTGATGGTCACGCTAAGAGGTACCGCTAACTTAGTAACAAACTTGTCAACCTCCTTACCGTATGGGGTAAGCTTGGCTATCTCGTTGAAGGTACTGCGTGTGGTACCTTGTCGCTTAGCGATTACCTCCTGGGCTATCTTCTTCTTATGTTCGTGTGTATTGACCAACAGCCAAGCTGTACTGTCACCTGGCCTCGGCTCAATGTGTAGGCCAAGGTCAGTCTTATTCCCCAAACTCTTGGGCTTACCGTCCAAGAAGAGGAGTACCGTAGCCTTGTCCCTCAAGGTTAAGCTAATCTTAGCCATAATAAGCTATAACTTTATCCTGACTTATCTCTAGTAACGTGTGGAGTCGACCACCCAACACGTTCAGCGCCGCCTCCTTAGTGGAAGCAAACACTGTACTGACCTCTGGTTCGCCATAGAAATTCTTAAAACGTATCTTCCACCTTGTCATCCTCAGCTTCTGCATAGTTGGTGAAGTGTTTAACTGACTCAAGGCGTGCGCTCTTCTCTAGCTTGTCAATGGCCTCAAGGTATGGGGTCCAAAGTTTTTCCCAATGGGGCGAGCATAACCTGAACCATCCCTTATGTGGGTGATACCACAGGTAGGTATCCTTCGCTTGCTTACTTTGACAGGTCTCTATCGAACAGACTTGCAGAGCTTTGCTGGTCTTGTTCTTTGCGTAGTTCATAGTCGTAGAAACATTCTCCCTTCCCCATAATGCAGTTCATGCAGCAGCACTTGAGCGGGTTGGCTGAGGACCTAATGGCTAGCTCGATGCCGTACTCTACATCTGTCAGGGCTACGGTCCTCTTGCTCATGAGTACCTTCTCAGCCAGGTACAGGAGCATTAAGGCAGCCTTCTTACGGAGTGGTTGGCTCATAGGTGGTCATTTGAAGTGGTCGTTAATAAATCTCAGCGCATCATCGAGGTCTGCAAAGACCGACTTCTCATCATGCGAACCGAAGCCAAGAGTAACGATGTACCCGTTCTTGGTTTGTTCAATTTGGACTTTGCGCCAGCTTTCCATATTCATACAATCCCACCCTCCTTTCCCTCAGCGGCGTGGCCGTGGCGTTCTTTGTTCCTAATGGCCTGAGCCTTGTCAGCGGGGATAAAGTCATCCTCACAGAGTGGCGTGCAGGAGCCGTGTCGTCCGAAATCGCAAATATTCTTGCCACAGTTCTTACACTTCTCACATCTCGGCCTCTCGCACTTGGGCGTGGGCTGGCAGCAGTGGTCGGGGCAGCAGTAGTGACTCGTCCCTTCCCCGCCGGAGTAGACGAATTGTTTGTCGCAGCACTTCCCCCCATCCTTGGGCGAGGCCAGCGCATCGTAGAGTTCGGTTGGTGTCGCTTCGGTCAGCTTCCCGTCCTTCACGAACCTCGGCGGTTGCTGAACAATCTCTTCCGCCCGTCCGTTCTTCCAGCAGCACTCTTCGCAAGCCCAGAACCCGTGGACGCAGTTCCCCTGCCGGAGGATTTCTTTGTTGTCCTTCACGACAGGAGGAGTCATGCCCTGTAGTAGTGCTTACTGGGTGGTTGCTTGAGGCTTAGCCTGTACCTCATCTCCTGGTCATGAGTTCTGGCTTGGGTAAGGAACCTCCAGCTCCCGTCCACGTACCTCTGCATGAGCGTGTAGCCTGAGGCCTTGATGATGTCAACGAGTACAGCCTCATGTTTCTTCACGTCGTATGGTTCTTGTCGGGTGGTCAGGACTATACCTAGACCAGTGACCTGACCTATCTCGAACAGGCCATCAGCCTGCAGATAGGCTAGCCCCCTGATTGTGACAAGTTTACCTGTGTGTACCGACCTATCGAACCTCTGGCTTATTGACAATGTGTCTTGGGTCATACCATTCAGACTGGCCACGCTGCAGTGTAGCAGGTTGGGCAGATAAAGTCAAGAGACAGGATTAAGTGTTAGTAAAGTTAACCTTGGGCATGGTCTTGGGTATGTCCTTCTGAACCTTCCAATCCCAGTGTGTGTAGCCCTTCAGCAGGCCTGACCTTTTAAGCTCACAAAGATGTCTTATCCTCTGGTCAAGACCTGGTTTACATATGCCCTTTGTACCCTTACAGACTGGATGCACATCGAAGTCCCCAAGCTGACTCTTCTGACCCTCTCTCTTGGTCAGACAGAAGGCAAAGGGCTTACCATCACCCGCTTTGTCTATGTAGTGGAAGGCACCAATGATGTAGTGTCTACCGTTTAGCACGAACTTGCTCCCTATCTTCAGTCTTGAGGTTGACATAGTTATCTTTCCACCCCTCATCGGCTAGTTGTAGGTGGTTAATCTTGTACAGGTAGATATCCTTGTCGGTCCACTGAACCCTAAAGTCCCACGGTCGAAACGGTTTTAGCTCTATTACCACGCCAATCCCTTTCTCCTGATGGCCATAGAGTGAGCGACCTTCAGCGCTCAACCTTACCCGACTGTCTATCTTAAGACCCTTAAATGAGGTTCTCATAGTTCTTCTTCCATTCCTCGTTTAGAGGGCGCATATCTTTAGCGTGCCTATAGGCATAAGGTTCGTCGTCTTTAAGTAAACCAACACTAGGTCCACTCCACTTAGCGAAGTTGGATGAGTCAGGTTGTCCAGGGTCATGACATAACAGGTACTCTCCGCCCTTCATGACCTTAACCACCGTACCCTTGAGTGGTTGTGGTTTACCCTTAAAGTTCCATCCTTGAGTACAGAACAGTACCCGACTGCCCACCTGATAGGTCTGCTTCATAGGTTGGTGTACTTAGTCTTCCACTTCTCGTTAGTTAGGGTGAGATGTTCTCTGTTGAACCAACTTGCACCCTTATCCGTGGCCACCTCATTGTAATTCTCCTGCTCCCTGTGCTTGGTTACTATCCCTGTCCCAGTTATTAGTTCCTTGTGCCATGAGTAAACCTTCCGTCCAAAGGCGCTCAGCTTAACCTTTGTGCCTATTGGTAGGTACCTAGATGGGTCCTGTGTGGCCATATACGGTCATTAGACAGGCGTTAGACCCTCACCTGGTAGGGTAGGACGTTCAGGTTCAGGCGGAGGGCTTATAGGGGCTACCTCAGGCTCATTGTCACACGGTATGCAGATACCCTGATGGGTGCTGGCATCGGGTGGCCTGACACCACATTGGTGGCACCACATAGGCTACTCGTAACAGGCCTCGTATTCACGTTCAGCCAGCTCATCAATGCTTACGATGACGGGCTTAGGGGCTGCTAGTTCCACCATCTTGCCGTCCTCCAGGTAGAACATAACAGGCGGGGTTTCGTGATACGCCATGTTCTTAATCTCCTCGAACTGTTCTGCCGACATCTGTTCGTTAATGTCGAAATGGTTCTCGACCATAGCCGCCATTAAGGCTAGACCTTGCATACTAAAATACCCACCACAAGGGCGGGCTGTTACTCGTTATGCTCAGCTGGTAGTACCTGCATAGGCGCTCTGTAGGTTCCAGTCCTGCAGGCGCACTGACTATCCTGCCCTTTGAGGGTAAACTCTAGGCGGGCGGAGACCACCCTACTCACCCCTATGCAGGGTATACCAGCCGAGCTGTGCTTAGCCGACCTGCCGTGGGTATGGCTTGGTATGGTCGAGATGCGGCCTCTTCCAGTCCGAATACCCAGGCTTACCGCACAAGAGCAAGGGTAACACCTTACCCACGATAGGTCAGCCAAGCGTAATGTACTCAACCCATCAGACGGGCTTCGGTTAGTGGGCTAGACTACTCGCTCGCAGGTAGACCGGACGTTACCGTAACTCACTAGTACTGACGGGCTGGGCAAGTCAAGCGGGCTTTTGGCTAGGTTCTATCCCGAAGTCCGATAGATGGGTTGAGCTGTGCTCAACACAGATGCGTCATGCCTAACCAGCATGAGCGCAATGGGTTGAGCTTTCAGGGTTGTCATGCTACAGCGTTAGGCGGTATGTGTGTTAGATGCCGAACTTAGACTTGAAGTCCTCGACCTTGTTGTCGTACAGCTTACGAACTTTGGGGTCAAGGTTAGCCACTTCCCTAGGCGTTCTGCCAGTCTTACGGAACTGACCGAACAGGAAGGTAGCAAGCGTGTTGTTTTCTTTGTACTCCTCGTTCTCGGCAAGGAACTGGTCCCTAAGGGGTTCGTTATCAAGTACCTTCATCACGCAATCTGCCAAGCTAAGGCCTGCGAACTGCGGGTCAGTCTTGAAGACGTTATTCCCATAAGAAGCGTTCTTTACCCTGCTCACAAGAGTGTAATGCTTATACATCTCCTGCGTTTGTTCGCTGGGTGTGTAGGCGTTATCGGCCATAATGTGTATGGTAATAAGCCCAACGCTTGTAGCACTTTCAGCCCTCGCCAGCCCCTAAAGGGGACGGCGGTCGGTAACACAAGCGACCTTATGGCTATGTTCAGTACCACGGTTAACAAGTACCGGAGTACCTCCCTGTTTTTCATATACAGGGACGAGAGCGTACTGTTCGCCCTTCTTAGCGGATATCTTGGCCCCTATCAGAACCTTTTTCTGATTGACCATAACAATCCTGCCGTTATGCAGACGAGCATCACGTTCCCGCATAGCACTGGGTCTATTGCGCGAGCTTCCTACATTACCAAAGGATAAGCGAAAGGGGTTAATGACACGTTCTGTTACACAGTCAACGGTAATCTGAATACCATTGACCATGAACAAGCGCGTGCTATTGACCTTGACCTTCCCCATTGGGAAGTCATTCTCGCGAGCTTTGGCATAGCGGGGCAGCATGACAATCTTGCGACCACGAACTACGATCGGGTCAGCCTGAAGGTATGCTATAAGCGTACGCATAAGCCTTTTGTGCTTGCGTTGCCTTCGTACCTTGCTCGGTCGCATAACGTATAGCGTTAGGGACTAACAAGGGCTGAAAGCGGGATATTCAATAGCAGCCTATAGCGGCATGCTACGGCTTCTTACACTGTACGCTAGGCTTAAAGCCTAAACGTGCTCTCGGTTATGTTCGATGTACATAAGTACTTCGTCAATAACCTTATGGACGTATTCACTGCGCGTTAGCAGCCCTACGTCCTTATGCTCGTTAAGCATATCCAGCCGTGCGTATAGGATATCCATACGTTAGGCCTTAGGGACAATAACAACGGGTGTGAAGTTCTCGTTCTGTTTAAGAACCCTGAACCCAGCGTACTTCTTACCAAGGTACGCTCGCGCTGTCATGCCTTCGAGCATAATCGCTATCATCTCTCCCGTCATACTTTGACCTTTGTTTAAGGCTAAAGTACAGCGTAAGAAGCCCACTACGCACATGGCCCTAAGGTGCCAGCCCTGATCAGGCTGTATCGGTGGCGTCCGTAGCATTCCTTTAAGGCTATCCCCGCCTTATCATGGCGAGACTTCCCCTTAAAGCATGGCCCACGGATTTGACAATGGCACTTCGCCTTGCCGCCGGACCCTTGTGCGTTTTCTTTGTGAGGCAAGTATGCGCCCAAACTAAAACACTGTCAAGGATCAACGATCCACAAGCACGTTTCAAGGCTACAACCCAGCAAAAAACAGGATTCCCGCCAAGCCCATAAAACAGATAGTGTACAGTCAACACTATCCGCACACTACAGGCTGCAGATCACAGCGACCCCGCTACATATTGTCAAACCCACTAGCTTAGAATAAGGCTAAACATTTGTCAACCCGAACAAAAACCGAACATTACTTAGTGTAAGTTGTACACTAACTTAGTGTTTATTCCACACGAACAAACCCATTGTTCACCTGTGTATAACCCCTGTTGACAATGTTTGTTAACATATTGTACACTTGTTAAGATGCACAACCCCTTTACCCGCTAGGGGGTAGGGGGTCCGGTCGCTATAAGGTACACGTGCGCGAAGGGGGAATTTTTTGTACACCCTATATTTTGGGTGTTTTTCAAACATCGGGCTCATGAATGGAGGGTAAATCATGAAACACATACTTCTTTACATACCTTGTCCCCCAACTAACCTTCTGGGACCCAGCTTTCCAGGGTTTCTTGAGTTTCTTCTTGGACTCGGGTAACCTGTTCTGTCCTAAAAAACCAACCACAGGCCTGGCCAGCTTCCCTCCTGGATGGGTAGACCAGTTACTACATGTCTTGAACTTTCCAAACTTCCCGTCTCTTTCCATGATTAGCCCAGAACAAATGAAACACTGGTCACCAATCCTGGATTCTTCAAGCTTTTTGTGACATTCCCAGCACTTCGCAAACTTACCCTTGTTCTCTTTACCACAGTAACCACAACTATCTTTCTGCATAGCTTAGCGAATATTAAGGTGTTACGACACATCGGGTAATAGTAAGAACATATGAGGGAGGCGAACTCACCCCGGTCTGGGTAGCGTAGGGAGCTTAGCAAGGGGTTGGCCTCGCATCCCCGGTAAAGTACGATACTCTGCAGCCCCTTCCCTTAGTACCTCTGCAGCGGTGCTCCTGGCTTTTTACGAGTGGTTCCTAGCGTCCCAGGAGTCTTATCACTCCCAACTCTAGGCTCGCGGGGGGATGGCAGGCTTGACTCATTTTAGCCCTGAGCGTTACCCAGGGACCCCCGTTCCTGAAGATTGTAATTTCAGGCGTCCGGCTTTCCCGGAACTTGTCCTTAACCCTAGGATAACATATCCCTTGTGGGCTGTCAAGAGGTGTGGTAATCTGGAGATATATGGCTAAACTGTGGACACCAGAGGAGAGGGCCGAGCAGGCGGATAAGATGAGGGAAATAAGGAAGCTGAGGGGCCAGAACAAGCGAGGCTCCAAGCAGCAGGTTAAGTTTGTGGAGGAGTACGTGAAAGAGCCCAACGCCACCAAGGCGTTCATTGCTGCGTACGGAATGTCGAAGACTCCATCGAACACCAGGAGCCAGGCCTGGCGGGTGTTGCATCTTCCTGAGGTGCAAGCAATGATACAAAAGGTGGACAGCTCAATCGCACTAGCTGCACAAGGGTCTGTTGACAAACTAGTGGAACTCAGGGACGAAGGGGACACAAGGACAGCCCTGTTCGCCGCCAAGGGGTTGCTGGACACCTATGCAGATATGATGAGGCGGCAGGAGAAGAACGCTGAGTCCAGTGCCACCACGAACAATATACTTATAACGGGACTATCCGATGACGAACTCGTTCACAGAATCTCGCAGTTCGGAACTCAGGGAACTGTACCTGGAGCTATTACGCCGAACGTGCAGGAGGGAGCTGACCAAGCTAATGGAGGAGGTCCTGGATTATAAGGACCTAGCCCCCATGCACCACGAGATACAGGCCTCCCTGCAGCGTGCAGAGACCTGTGGACGTGGGTTATACCTTCTCCCCCGTGGTCACCTGAAGAGTACGGAGATTACGATTGCCTACTCCATCCAGAGGATACTGAACAATCCGAACATCCGTATACTTATCACTAACGCTCTCTTGGACAACTCGAAGGGGTTCCTACGCGAGATAAAGTCCCACTTCGAGAAGAACGAGAAGCTCAAGGCTCTGTATGGCGACTACCAGAACACGGACGAAAAGTGGTCGGAGTCCCAAATCATCGTCAGCAAACGGACAAGCTTCAGCAAGGAGCCGACGGTACAGATTACGTCAGTCGATAAAAGCGTCGTCTCCCAGCATTACGACCTCATCATTGCTGACGACCTTGTCTCGCGTAGTAGCATTTCTACGAAAGAACAAAGAACTGGGCTCGTTAAGTATTACAAAGACCTCCTTGACCTGCTCGAACCAGGGGGAACTCTCTTGGTTATTGGAACTCGATGGCACTACGACGACCTCTACGGCTGGCTTCTCAGACAAACAGGAACCCGAGAAACCCTTATCCGTAAAGTCCTGAAGGAGGATGGCTCACCCCTCTTCCCCCAGAAGTTCACCCACGAGCACATAGCCTCCCTCAAGGCCGAGAAGGGCAGCTACGAGTTTAACGCACAGTACAATAATGACCCGGTCAGCGAGGAGGAAGCTGACTTCAAGAGAGCCAGCTGGAGGTACTTCAGCCGACCCCCAGACGGTGGCCAGGTGTACATCACCATAGACCCTGCAGCTACGACCAAGGACACCAGTGACTACACTGGTATTGTGGTCAACTGTGTACTGAACGGCCACTGGAACCTACTGGAGGCCTACCACGTCAAGCTCAACCCGACTGAGCTGGTTGATGAGATATTCTACCTGCATGACAAGTTTAAGGGCAGGCTAAGGACAGTTGGCATTGAAGAGACAATGTTCACCCAAGCCCTGGACTATGACATCACCCGCAAGATGCAGGAAACCGGGAAGTGGTTCAAGGTGGAGAAGGTCAAACATAGGGGAAGGAAGAAGGAGACCCGCATACTTTCGCTCATCCCCCTGTTTGAACGTGGTAATATAAGCATGAACGATAGGAGTCAGGACCTTGAGGAGGAACTGCAACGCTTCCCTGCAGGTGAGCATGACGACATCCTGGATGCACTGGCCTATCAGTTGGACATTGTTAAGGCTGGTGAGCACTTTGTCTCGGACCAAGTCAGCTCGCTAGCCGACCAGATAATCACGCCAGTCTTCCCAAAGTACTAGTATGGAATATAACAAGAACCTCATTGGCGCATTGTCGGACATGCTCTCTCAGCATGAGCAAGGCGTTGTCTTTGTCACGGAGAAGGTGAGCTACAACATGCGTAACGTTACCCGCAGGGCCAGGAAGAACTACCTGGGCGTCTACGATGAACCGTATGACCAGGTCACTGGAGAAGAAAAGTACTTCCCTCCGCTGACCGAAGCCTTTACGGATGGCGTGGTCAAGTCCATTGACATCGACCTGAAGGACGTAGACATGTACAGCCTGAACGGGGCTAACCTGGGGGCAACAAAGGTCCTCAAGTTGCTTGTTCGACAAAAGCTCAAGGAGGCTGGATTCAGCGAGACTCTCAACCAGCTCATCAGGTACCTCTGCATTGACGGTAGCGGGGCGCTGAAGTTCATTGATGGGAAGAAAGACGGTAAACGGGTGATGGTTATCAGGGCAGTGGACACCCTTAACCTTATTGCCGACCAGTCAGCCGACTGTCTGAACGACGCATTTGGAGTGCTAGAGCGCAGCCTCATGACCCAGGATGAACTCAGGCAGAAGGAGGCGGTGTGGTACAACATTGATAAGGTCCTGGCTCAGCAGCCACAGGGAAGCTTCCAGAGGCTCCCCTTCTTCGCTGGTACAGACGTCGCGTCCCCCGCACCCTATTATCCCATCTATGACTATTGGGGCCAGGTGGAGAAGTGCTGGGTGACCAACAAGGAAACAGACAAGGGTATCTGGACAGAGGGACATGCAGTTGTCGCTAACCTGCATGAAGCTGGTGCTGCCTGTGTTCTGCTTGCAGAGATTAATAAGTCAGGTAAGCGGCCCTACGAGGACGTCAGCTTGAAGAAAGTTCTTGGTAGACGACAAGGACGAGGCGTCCCCGAGATGTTGTTCGGTACCCAGAAGTACATGAACATGCTGGTGGACATCCGCAAGAAGAACGCCCAAATCCTGCAGAATGGTCTGTTCAAGGCCAAGAAGAACATCGGGCTCACTGCAGACAGCATCATCAGCAAGATTACCTCTGGCGGCATCATCCCGGTAAATGACATGGATGACTTCCAACAGATGCCTATTACAGACGCCAGAGCCTCAAGCTATGGGGATGAGGACCGACTCCTCGCCTGGGGAGAGAGGTCTACTGGACAGTTTGACATCCGCAGGGGAGAAGCTATGGCGGCCAGCGCTCCGGCGACCACCCAGCTTATCCAGGACCGGAACTCTAAGGACCTTTATCAACTGGTCCAAGAGAATCTTGGTCTGATGCTGGAAAGGTTTATCACAAAACATGTGGTCCCTTGGGTCATTGACAATGTGCAGGATAAAGAGATTGTGATGATTACGGGTAGTCTGAAGGACCTGGAAGAGTTCGATGATGCAGTTGCCGAGTACAGGGTGACCCAGGATGTGGCTGACCATATAGAGAAGCATCGTCAGTTCCCGACACCAGAGGAAGTGGTGGCCGCCAAAGACGCCCAATTAAAGACACTCAGGAAGCTTGGCAACAGACGGTACATTGAGGTCAAGAAGAAGATGTTCGAGGGTGCAGAGACGGGTGTAAATGTGGTGGTCACCAATGAATCAGTGGACAGGGCAACCATTCTTGCCAAGCTGCAGGAGCTTCTGACCCTTAGCGTGAGCGCCCCTGGTGCGCTGGATGTGGATAGTCAGGGTGTCATTGACACAATCTTTGACATGATGAACGTCCCCACTGACCGTATTTTCAAGAGCCACCAAAGCTTCAAGTCACCCATTGATAGGATGAAGGAGGAAATTGAGGCTGGGAAACAAGCCCAGCAGGTGGTCCAACAGACACTCAATCAGGCCCAAGCCAAGAACTCGGTAACTGGCAAGGTCGCTCCACAGATGAACTCCAGCATGATGGAGACCGAACAGATGATGCCCACCCAGTTACCGGGCATACGACAGAGCGTCACTAACCAAACATCTTTAGCGCAGTAACATATGGCTAAGAAGAAGATTAACGCGTGGGTCAACCGAAAGAAGTTCATGAAGAACCTAAAGGAGAAGGTAGCCAAAAAGAAGGCCTACTAACTATGGAGGAAGAAGCCCAAGCGCTCGCACACGCCACCCGCATAACGGAGACCATGCAGACTGAGGGCTGGTCTCTGATTAGGCGTATCCTTGAGGAACAAGTAATTGGCATGGAGAAGATAGAGAACATAGCATCGCTCAAGGAGCTGCAGGCTAAACAAGCGGCTGTTCGGGTCATCAAGAACTTCCTGATAGACCTGGATGCTATCAAGAACGCCAAGGAGGGTTACCGCCATCAGGCCGTGCAGAAAGTACGCGACCCCATATTCAAGCTGATAAAGTAATGGCGTAAGTAAACATTCACAATTTATGGACGAAGCCAAACCCAACACACCCGACCCGGCTAAGCCGGAAGGGGAGAAGGATGGCAAGCCGGATGAGGTCCTTGCCGCCCTTAATGAAGTCCTGAAGAGGGATTTCAAGTCACGCGATGAGGCACTGAAGTCTGTTGACAACCTTCACAGGATGGTTGGAGACAACGCCATTGCCGAACTACGTGAGAAAGCTAAGGACGCTGACAACTTCTTAAAGGTCGTATCTAGGTACGCCCAAGACGAAGGGGTCACTAATGAGGCAGCTCGAAAGACGCTCCTCGAAGCAGTCATGGATACTCAACCGGAAAAGAAGGTGGAGACGAAGGAAGTAGCTCAAACCTCCGCAACTGAACAGAAGCTCGAAATGGCTCTGGTCAAACTGCAGGAACGGGACCTCTTGGAGGCTTACCCAGAGGCTAAGGCGGTACTGAGTGACCTTAAGTCGCTTAGGTCCGTTACGCCCAACAAAGAGCTAAAGGAGATTTACGAGGCCTCCAGCTTGAAGGACATGGTCACTAAGTCCGTGGCCTACGAGAAGGAGAAGGCCACCAAAGATACTACTACGGTGGTCCCTAACGCCCGCCAGGCTAACTTGGAGGCAGACAACCTTAAGACGCTTGTTGCTCAGGCCAGAAGTTCTGGCATGGAGACTGACAAGGTTGCATTGGTTGACGCCTTCTTCAAGGCTCAGCAGGCTTAACTAGAAACATATGGCAGCTACGATGGAACTGCGCTCCTACGGGGACGCGACTCGCATCCAGGATGTACAGCCGCTGGTTGAAATCCTGACCGCGAAGGAGAACTGGTTTCTCTCCAACCTTGGCAAGTCTGTTGCTAAGGATACGATTCATGGCGTGTTAACTGACACTCTCCGAACTGTGGCCACGGCTGCGGTCGAAGAGTCTGCGGACTACACCAACCTGATTCGCACCACGCCTACCCGGACGGATAACATTGTGCAGAACATTGCTATCCCGTTCCGCGTTGGTCGCACCCAGCAGCTCATTCAGCACCTTCATGGTCAGAACGAGAAAGCTCGCCAGCTGACGAAGGCTATGATGGATTGGGCGAACGCTGCGGAGTACGACATTCTCCGCTCCACGCTGGTCTCTGGTGTCTCGGGTACCGCCCCCCAGATGAAGGGCATCCTGCAGGCTATCAGCAAGTCCACGAACGTTACGGTCCAGACCACGGCCACTGTGTTCTCGGCCAGCATCCTGAAGGGTCTCCTTCGGACCAACTGGGCGAATAGCAATGGCGAACCTGTTACTGACCTTTTCATGGGCGGCAGCTTGAAGGCCACGTTTGATGGCTTCACCGCTGGAGCCACGAAGTTCATGCAGGCTGGTCAGGAAGTGAAGGATTTCGTTGATGTGTACGATGGCGGTGGCTTCGGTCGCGTCATGGTCCATCTCCACAGGTACATCACTGACAGCTCCGTTAGCGCTGCTACGGATACGGTTGGTCGTGTGCTCGGAATCCGCCGGGAGAAGATTAGTCTCGCCTACCTTGAGACTGCCCACGTCGATGAACTCGCCCGCTCGGGTGACTACGACGCCATGGCGGTCATTGGTAAGCTGACTGTCGAGGTCCGCAACCAGGACACGAACTTCCTCGCCTCGGGTTACCTCCTGTAATCCTAGAGTGTGGTAAGATTAGCGGGTAATAAACTACCCGCTTTTCTTATATGGAAAACGAAGTTAAGGCCTCGTTACAGCCGAGCGCTGAACAGGTCAAGGTGTTCGCATCCCGGTTTAACATCTCTCTTGAGGACGGTACTCAGGAGGCTGGTGTGGTAGGTTCCCTTGTGGACCTGCTTGAGGGACGCGGTACGCTCCCCGCCTGGATGGTGGACGAACCTTGTTTCGCTGCCCTGGTCGCTGAACGCGCAGGCAAAGAGCCTGAGGTTTAGTAGTCGGAAACAAGAGGCCCCCTTGACGGGGGCTTTTTTGTATGCTAGGCTTTATTCACTATGCGACCAGTTACTAAACAAGTGTTTACGCGGCAGGACAAAACGTTGACAGGTAGGCAGAACCTTATCCGGGAAGTGGTGGTGGCCTATGAACGGCTCCACCCCGAAGAGGCTAAGGAGTGTCAGAAGCACGCCAAGTTAATGCGTGGTACGAAGGCTAAGCCGACGGGTGAGATGATGATGTCTGATGACATTGACATGGTTCACTCCATCACACTACCCGGTACCCTCCTGAGGGTCCTGAGGAAGCTAATTGTCGAGCCCAGTATCTTCCACGAGCAGAAGGAGCTGAGGTGGTTTAAGCGTGAGTTCCCTCAATATTCAGCCAGCGAAAAGATATGAAGACACCCAGGATAGCATTGTCAATGATTGTCAAGCCCACTGACGATGAGGCGAAGCTTCTGGATAGGTGCCTTAAGTCGGCTAAGCCATACGTTGATGGGGTTTTTCTCACCATTACCGGGAGTAATGTTTCCTGTGAGCGGGTCGGGAAGGAGTACGGGGCGACCCTCTCGACCTACAAATGGGACAATGACTTCGCAGCCGCCAGAGCCTATAACTTTTCGCAGGTTCCTGCTGAGTATGATTTTATACTTTGGCTTGATTGCGATGACGTGTTGGTTGGTGGTCCTAATCTTAACAGGACCGTGGAGGCAATGGACGCAGGAGGAGTCAAGGGAGCCATCACCTGGTACCTCTACGCCTTTGACAAGGATGGGAACTGTGAAGCCAGACATCGGAAGACCAGGCTCATCCGGAACGACGGGAGCTTCAAATGGAATAAAGACATGGGGGAGCTGCACGAAGACCTGCAGCCTACTTATGAATGTGTCAAGTCATTTCTAGACGAGAAGGAGCCGGAGACCTACTTCGAGGTCCATCACCTGAGCAACGAGAAGCGGTTCGCTGACAACGCCAAGCGCAACCTGCAGATAGCTAAGATACAGGAGCGCCGCCACAAGCTTGACCCTAGGGCCACATGGAACCTGGCCAATGCTCTGTATAGTGCTGGGCTTATTTACGAGGCCATCAAGCCCTACCAGAAGTTCATCAAGACATCCGGCTGTGACGAGGAGCGGTACTTGGCCATGCACAGGCTGGCATCCATCTACGCAGAGAAGAAGGACTGGAATGAAGCCTTCAAGTGGGAGAGTGCGGCCATGCGTCTGTTCCCCTGGTTCCCTGATGCCTACATCGGCATGGGGGCTATGTGCTATAAGCAGGAGAAGTGGAGGCACGCCAAGGAGTTCCTTATCCAGGGGATGACCAAGGAGGTAAGCGATAACGCCATTGTTTATAATCCAAGGGACTATGACCAGAACCCCATGGTCCTCCTGGCTAACTGCTACTTCAACCTCGGTAAAGCCAAGGAGTGCCGTACCGTTCTGGAGAAGCTGGTGGAGACCTTCCCCAAGTTAGCCTTTGCTAAAGAGATGCTTGAGGCCGTTAAGACATCCTGTGATGAACAGGACCAGGTAGAGGCCTTCCTTAAGGCTGCACCCAATATGTCTACAGCTGAACTGGCCATACGTCTTGAGAGCCTGCCCGAGACCATGCAGACCCATCCTGACGTGTGCATTGTCAGGAACGAGGTGTTCAAGAAGGAAACAACCACGGGTAAACAGATTGACTACTACTGTGGATTCACTGAGGAGAAGTGGGGACCTGACTCATGGAAGGGTGGCATTGGGGGGAGCGAGGAGGCTGTCCTTAACCTGACCAAGCGGTGGGTCGAAGCTGGCTATGAAGTTACGGTATACAACAACTGTGGTGTGAGGGTCACCAAGGACGAGAACGGTGTCGTCTGGAAGCCCTACTGGTTGTTCAACCCCAGGGACAAGTTCGATACCCTTATCCTGTGGCGCACCCCCATGCTGGCCGACAGGCGACTGGACGCCAAGCGTGTTCTGGTTGACATGCATGACGTCATGTCTGATGCAGAGTTCACAACCACTCGCATCGCAAACATCGACAAAGCCCTCGTGAAGAGTGAGTACCATAGGAAGTTGTTCCCCAGCATCCCAGACGACAAGGTCCAGGTTATTGGGAACGGTATTGACTTAGACCACTTTAAGCCTGTGGAGGGTCTGACCAGGAAGCCACACAGCATGATTTACACCAGCTCCCCCGACAGGGGCCTGGTTCATCTTCTCGACGCCTGGAAGGAGATTAGGGCCAACGTGCCCGATGCCACCCTGGACGTGTACTATGGCTGGCACGTGTTTGACAGCATCTACAAGGCGGACCCCGTCATGCAGGCGTGGAAGAAAGAAATGGTTGACAAAATGAACCAGCCCGGCATCAAGCTTCTTGGTAGGGTAGGCCACAAGGAGATAGCCCTGGCCATGATGCAGGTTGACCTGTTCGCCTATCCCTGCCACTTCGAGGAGATTGACTGTGTTAGCTTCAAGAAGGCAATAGCGGCTGGCTGCTTCCCAGTAACGACCAACTACGCTGCCCTGAGCCAATATCAAGACGCCGGACCCACCGAGAAGGGTGACTGGAAAGGTTACGTCAAGGCACTCATCTGGGCCCTTGAGGGCAACCGAGGTAAACTTGAGAACCCTAACCATTTCTCGGTAGACACCATTGCAGAACTATGGCAGACAAACTTCGCATAGGTTTCATTTGGGATTGGCCAAATGATGAAGTCCAGCTCATGACCTGGGAGGACGGGTTGTACGCTGCCCTCCAGGAGCTTAAGAAGCGTGGCCATGAGGTAGAGGTTTATACCATCTGTGAGGCTCTAGGAGGCTCTATAACACGCGATGGGCTGGTCATACGTACCTTCTCTCGTCCAGACCAGCTAGAGGCCCTTATAGAGGCGTATAAACCCTCAGTACTCCTCCATTGGGGGGACTGCACGAGGCCTAACGCGGGCGTGGGCAGGAAGCTGGGTATCAAACAGGCCATTTGTTTCGCTGGCGGGCAACCGTTTGGCCCTACATGGAACAACTTTGACCTGTTCTTTGTTGAGTCAGATGAGTATAAGCTTAAGTTCCAGGCAGCCAATGTGGACGTGATGACCGCATTTGGCACTAACACTAAACTCTATGACCCCAAAGATGAAAGGCTCGTGGGCCAAGCCAAGCTGTTTGATGTCTGCTTCCCGGCCACTTACGCGGCGTGGAAGAGGCACAAGCTCTTCTCAGAAGCGACTCAGGGTCTTAGAACAGTCTGCGCTGGATATATGTACGACGACCATGAGACGGAGTGCTGGAAGGAACCTCAGCGAGGCGGCTCATTTGTACTGCCTCACGTTCCAGCTTCTGGTCTTCGCCACCTGCTGGCTGCTTCTCGGGTGTGCCTCATTACTTCTGAAACTACTGGAGGTAGTCAGCGGACAGTGCTTGAGGCTATGGCGATGGATGTGCCAGTGATAGTAATGGATGATAGCCCTAAGACCAGTGAGTACGTACTTGATGCAATCTCTAAGGGCTACAAGGTGGGTGCCGTAGTCCCTCCCGACCCACTGGGTATCAAGAGGGCTATCTACGAGTGGGAGGATGAGAAGGCTAACGGTAGGCAGTACATCCTGGACACATGGTCAGAGAAGAACTATGCCGAACAAATTAACCTTGGGCTTAATAAACTGGTCGGGACACGGTAACCTTGGCGATGACGCCATGGCCAGGGTCCTTATCAAAAGGTTTAGCAAGGATTTTGATGTTGTCAATTTTGGTGAAAGGCCGGGAAGAGCTGATTGGTACATACTTGGAGGGGGAACGCTCATTGCCCAAAAGTCGCTCTTCATGCAGAAGATACCGTACCCGGAGAGGACGATTGGTATTTCGCTTGGGGTAAGCAATGGGTGGGAGGAGTACGGACTAGACAAACTTAAACAGTTTCCGTTACTCTTTGTTCGGGACTTTCAAAGCTATGACTGGCTTGAGGCCAAGGGGTTGAGCCCCAAACTTTCTGTTGACCTTTTGTGTGCCCTTACCCCCAAACCTCGTGTTAACGAGTCGAGGGTTGTGGGGAACTTTATTCCTTATCATCCACATAAGTCTGGCTATGATGACCCGGATAAGACGCAGATTAAGCTATCTCCTGACGATGGGGCGGGACAGTATTTCACTGACGCAAATGAACTGCTCGACCTGTTTTCGGAGACGGGCACCGCACAAGTCACTAGGCTCCACGCATTGGTACTTGCCTGGCTTGCAGGTGTCCCGCACATATATGGGAACTCGGCGTATGATGAGAAGATTGAGGGGTTTTTGGAGAGGGTCAAGAGACTAACGCCTGAGCAGGCACGTAACATAATTAACCGAGACCTGGACCACATATGTCAGTACCTAAAATCAGCGTAAGGAAGGCTTGTGAAATCTGTGGTGTTGGTTATTTTGGGCCTAGGTGGTACATGTTGGGGCGACGTTACTGCGGAAGAAGTTGTCAGGTTAAGGCGCTTTGGCGAGACGGCAAGGCAAAAGGACCTCAAGTGGGTCATCAAGTTTTACAAAAAACCAGAGAGAAAATAGCTGAATCTCTCAAAGGAGATGGGCATTGGTATTGGAAAGAAGAGCCAACTTATGGCATAGTTCACTATTGGATGAGGACCCGTTTTGGGAAGGCAAAGTTTTGTGAGAATCGAGAGTGTTCTAGCGTATCAAAGTGTTTTGAGTGGGCCAAAATAAGGGGTAAGACATACGACCGAAGTCGGGAAAACTTTATTCAACTATGTCGCTCGTGCCATACAAAATATGACTCAACCATTGATTTCCGTATTGTCGCCCTCGATAAGACCTGCGGGATTAGTTCCGGTAATGGCTAGTTTGGAAAAACAGACTTTTCAAAAGTTTGAATGGATTCAGGAAATCGGGTGTCCTTGGCATGGACACGACCTCAACGCCGCCATGAATAGGATGCTGTGTAGGGCCAAAGGGGAACTAGTGGTTATAGTGCAGGACTACATAACCTTTCCCAGCTTTGCGCTTGGTGAGATGTGGACAGAGCATGAGGCTGAGCCCTTGGCGTTCACGACTTACCCAATGGGCAAGCTCCAGAAGGATGGAACCATTAAGTACGACTGGCGCTATGGTGGAGAGTACAGACGTATAGCTGGGTTCGAGTGGGAGACAGACTTCGCCATGGCCCCTCTGGAGATGTTTAAGGCCATAGGTGGGTACGATGAACTCTATGACGCTGGGTGGTCATGGGACAATGCTAGCGTGGGCATACGCGGGGAGCTGGCTGGGTACGTACCCGCGTGTAGGCCCGACATATTGGCGGCAGCCGTAGACCACGATGCCTTGTTCGCCCACCCCTTTAGGGGGAAGAACGAGAACGGGGACCTGCACCAGCGTAGGGAGAAAGTCTATAGGGAAGGTGGCTGGAAACTCCATTACCTATGATACGCTGAAGGTGAATTAACCTTTACCTATGCCAGACTTTGACGCTGGGCTCGCCCGTTCCCTTCGACGGGTAGACAACGACACCTACCGCATGGCGGTGGACATTGAGGATGCTACTGGTATCACATTAACTGGGACCAACCCAGCTAGTGCGCTTGAGGACGCTGCCTCAGCAAGTGGGGATACTGGAAGCGTGACCCTTGCTATCCAGGAGTCAACTCCGGCAGATAAGGCAGGGACCAATGGTGACTATGCCGTACTTCAGATGTCGGCAGGTAGATTGTGGACAGCATCAAAATCTACTCTTGACGCTGAAACCACCAAGGTCATCGGTACTGTTAACGTCGCAGCAGCTCAGACTATCGCAGCGACAAACGCTGGTACGTTTGCTGTGCAAGCTACTCTGGCCGCTGGCGCTGCCGCAATTGGTAAGGCTGAAGATGTAGCCAGCGCTGACGCTGACGTGGGAGTTCCTGCCATGGCCATCCAGAAGGCTATTCCGGCAAACACTGCAGGTCTTGACGGTGACTACGAAATGTTGCAGATGAGTGCTGGCAGGCTCTGGACAGCCTCTAAAGCAACACTTGATGCAGAAACGACTAAGGTTATCGGAACGGTTAATGTTGCCGCTGGTCAGACCATAGGGTTGGCAGCAGGTACGGCAGAAATTGGTAAGTTGGCCGCTGGTGTCGCGGTCATCGGCGCCCTTACGGCGAACCAGAGCGTTAACACGGCTCAGATAAATGGCGTGGCTCCTACCATGGGTAGTGGAGTCACGGGTACTGGAGTTCAGCGCGTTACTATAGCTACCGACACCAATGCTCAGGTGCTTGGCAGCGTCGCTCATGACGGGGTAGATTCAGGTAATCCAGTTAAGATTGGTGGCAAGGGGTCAGCCGCTGCCCCCACAGCAGTTACTGAGGGGAACAGGGTAAACGCCTCCTTCACGCTTGCTGGTAGCGCGAGGGTACTTGATGACAACTCTGCTGCCATAAAAACTGCGGTTGAGCTGATTGATAACGCAGTCTCTGGGGCCGGGTTTAACATCACCCAGATTGGTGGTGCCGCTGCTCCTATTGGCGCAGGCGTGGAGGCTACCGCTGTTAGGGTAACTCTTCCGACTGATGGTACTGGTGTCGTCAAGCTGGGAGCAGGAACCGCTGAAATCGGTAAGCTAGCCGCTGGCACTGCGATTATTGGTCAGGTAGGCATTGACCAGACGACCCCTGGTACGACTAACAAGGTTGTCGCCTCGGTAGCTTCGGGTGGAATAGCTTCAGGCGCAGTCGCTAGCGGTGCTTTTGCGTCTGGTTCAGTCGCGTCAGGCGCTATGGCATCAGGCTCGTATGCGGCGAACGCATTTGCGCTCGGTGTATATGCCACACCAACAGCGGTACAGACTACTGCTTATGCTGCCTCCCTCGTGGGTAAAGCTGCTGCTGGCACCCTGTACCAGGTTTTTGGGTACAACTCACACTCGGCCACTGTCTTTATCCAGGTCCACAATACTGCCTCGCTCCCGGCTGATACGGCAGTACCAATCATAACTTTTGCCGTCCCAGCAACCTCAAACTTTGACCTGGACTTAGGGTTAATGGGCAGAGCCTTTGCCACAGGAATTACTTTCGCAAGTTCATCGACAGGTCCCACTTTGACAGTTTCTGGGGCCACCGCATGGATTAACGGACTTGTGGCTTAACGCATATGTTGAACACCTCTGGACCAGGGACAATCGCAACTGATGCGACCATTGCCGTTACAGATGTAACGACCAATAACGCGAGTACCTCAGCCCACGGCTTTTTGAAGAAGCTGGATAATACGGCCACCAACTTCATGAATGGTCAGGGAAATTGGGCCGCTGCAGGGGGGGGTTTTACTTCACAATTTAGGGCTGCCTTAAACGGAAATAAATCAATATCTTTCGGAACCAACAAAGTCCCGTTTGATGTGGAGCTGTTCGACACTGGCGCTGAATATGACCCGACAACTAATTATCGGTTCACTGCGACTAGTACTGGTTATTACTTTTTATCCGCCAGTGCGACGGTTACCAGTGCTGGTAGTGGGGCTTACGGAATACGTTTGAAGCTTAATGGTACAACTTATTTTGATGGGTGTAATGGCCCAACCATAGCTCAGACTAAAACTTATACCGTGAGTGGAGTGTATAGTTTGACTGCGGGTGACTACGTGGAAATTTGGTTCTATGTTAATGAAGCGAGCGGCACCCAGACTTGCTACGACGCTTATGCGGGCACTCATGATGGTTCGGGCTTTAGTGGCTTTAGGGTAGCTTAAGGTTTCCTGCTTAGCCGGCAGGTTTCAAAAACCTCCTCTTAATGGGTGTAGGCTAGACAGTATGACGATAGCCTGTGAAATCTGCTCAAAGAACTTCCTCCCCATGAAAGGTTCAGCTGGCCGTTTTTGTGGCAGGGCCTGCTTTTACGTGAGTCAGCGAGGTAAAACTCGACCGAACATAAATGCGGCGCGGGGACCAAGGAGTGGCATGTGGAAGGGTGGAACGACTATTTCTGAAGGACGTGCTATGCTTAGGGATGGTAAGGGTGGCAGAATACGGCGTTACCGTAAGGTCGTTGAGGACATTATTGGTAGACAATTATTAAAGCGAGAGGTTGTCCATCATATCAACGAGAACTCGCTCAATGATGTGGTGACCAATCTCTATCGTTTTAGGAACTCGTCAGCACATCTTCGCTGGCATCTTTTCCTTAGGCGTCACGCTTTACCTGGAGAAATCCTGGTAAGCAACCTTATCTGACGATAGCTCAGATGTTGACAACCTTACGCTTTATCACGAACACTAATAGTGTCACATTCAGTGACGCTAACATGTATCGTTTAGCGTCTGAGCGTCAGAAGCAGGTTCTTAAGGCCATCACTGACCTCAAGGAGGGCTACCTGGAGACCACCGATAGCCAGGACCTGACCAGTGGAACCCAGGGGTACACCATACCTGACAGTGGTGCCCTTCCGTTAAGGATTAAACGGATTGAGGTACAGTACGCTACGGGTGGCTTGTGGCGGAAGGTGAAGTTGTTTGATATCAATGAACGTGGGGCAGCTAATGATACGACCAGTATCGCTAGTGACTTCAGCCAGGACGCTCCCTATGGGGATATGTCAGGCGACAAGGTCAACCTTTACCCCATCCCCAACGCCACCGTAACCAACGGCCTCAAGGCGTGGTACATAGCTCTCCCTGCAGACTTTACTGCCACCACAGACACGCCCGTCATCCCTGCAGAGTTTCATAGGCTTATGGCTGACCTTGTGGCCATTGACATCCGCCAGATGAAGGGTGAGCTTAGTACCGCCCAAGCCGTCCAAGAGGAAGCTCTCCTTCTGCAGGTTCTAAAGAGTCAGGTCTCTCCCAGGGTCACCGACCAGGATAGTGTCATGAAGCCGCTCCGGACTAACTACGAATAGGTATGGCCAACGCTACAGTCACGGACGCCACTGGCAGTGACCTGCCGTTCGATGACGGTAGTCTCGGCAACAAAGGGTTAGCCTCACCTGAAAAGGTGGCAGAGAAACTCGGAGCGGGTGAGTCTACGCCAAAACCTGGGACTGTCTTAGTGGCTAATAATCAAGGTCAGACCAGCTGGCAAAAAATCGACCTTAACTTACATGTTAGTGGCAGCAGTGGTCTTTGGGTAACCTCAAGGTCGGGGGGCTACCAGTCAAATGAAGTTTTTACCGCTGGCGTTACTGGTTCACCGACATTAGTGTTTGGGGGTGGTTATGGCATGGCTTGGTCTACTACCACTGCCGTAGCTGGAGCAGCGCTGAACTTTTTAATTATTGGGGAACGTGTATTTGACAATAATCCTACTCTCAGATTCCACGTCAGATTTGGTATAGCGAGTGGATTCCCTACAAGCAAGACCTTGGCTTGTTACGTTTTGGGTGAAGCTGCGCTGGCTACAAATGACATCTCTTACTCAACAAATTGTCTTGGTATAGAGTTTGCCAGGAATTCTGGCGGTACTTACCTTTTGAACGGCGTCTCTTCCAGCGGAGGTACCTCTACCACAGTTACTTTATATTCTGGCGTGGCCACAACAGATGCTTTCGAGGTGGTTATCACTCTGACCTCTGGCTCAGAGGCCCAATTTTTCTACAAACTAAACGGGGGGGTTACGACTTTTGGCGGCAGCATAACAACTAATCTCCCGGCTCCTTCTGTGAACGTAACTACTATGTATAATGGCTTTACTACATCAGGAACAGCCGCCGCCGTTACTGGCCCGTTAGCCTACGGATACTCTTACCACCGTTAGATATGGCTTTAACCGCACAAGTGAGTTTCAACGCCCGTCAATTGATAGATGTGGTGGACCCGACAGGGGACCAACATGCTGCTACCAAGCTTTATGTTGACCAGCACGTTTATAATGTTGAGAATTTGACCCAGACTGGCGGAACACTTACGGCCAACTCTGACCTGGTTTTTGTTAACGCCACCGATGGCAACACTACCATCAATTTGCCAGCCGCAGCTTCCCATCGCGGTAGGGTCTTTACCGTCAAAAAGACTGACGCCACCGCCAATACTGTTACAATAGATGGGAAAGCCTCCGAAACCATTGATGGGGCCACTACTCTCGTGCTTACCGCCCAGTACGAGACCAAGACCATAGCCTCTAATGGTACAAACTGGATGATTATAACCGCAAGTTAGTATGGCCACCCATAGAATAAGCTACGCCACGGAGCTTGGCTGGGCTAACGGTGAGGCCCCAAGTAAAATGGCTGGCACCCCTGCCACACAGGACCCGGCCAGTGTTGGCATTGATAACTTCAGAAACATCGGAGAGCTTTGTACTGGTTTTAGCTCAACTGAGGTAGGAACTGCCACGGTATCTGACAACATTACCATTATGAAGGTAATGTCCGTGTGGGATGGGACAACCATTACCCGAGAAGTTTTTGGCTATGGGTCAGCTGGCAGACTCTATCGTATAACTGACGCCACTACGCCAGTAGTTACCCTGTGCGATGGGGCCGCCAAGACCAATAATGTAGACGGGCTGGAGGCGTTTGGAACCTACATTTATTACGCACAACAAACACAGATTGGAAGGTTCGGCCCACTTAATGCGGTGAGCCCCTCCGGGACAGATAACTACCTTACGGGCTTAACTGCTACCGTGAACGGCCAAACGATTACTCATCCGTTATTGAAGTTCAAGGGCGACCTTTTGGTTGGCGATGGCAATAAGATTAAGGCTGCCCCCGTTGGAGCTTCCCCACTTGTGACGAGGTTGCAGTTAACCACTGGTTATGTTGTCACAGCGCTCAAGGATTATGGTAACTTCGTGTTGATTGGGGCAGGTCCGGAGACTGTCGTTGATACACAGACGAAAGTAGTAGCCAGCTTGTTCCTCTGGAATACCACCGTTTCGGGAACCACTGAGTCTTCTGTGACGGCCCCGACACAGGAGATTGTTTTCCCGGAACCCTACATCCACAACATCCAGGTCATGAACGATGAGGTCTATGTCTTTGGGTTAAACTACCTGTACAAGTTGTCAGGCTCCGCCTTCAAGATAGTCACCAAGCTCGACTGCAGGGTAGGCCCTGGTGGGGCTGACGTCAACCGTGGCCAGCTATGGTTCAAGGGTAGTGACGACATCAGGGCCATAGGCACCCCTGACCCCCAACTCCCTGTATCCCGCTACAGGCCCTACGGAGGCACAGGGACGTCGTTAACTGCCATCAAGTGGGTTCAGGACGCTAAGCTCTGGGTAGCAGACAACAACAACCTTAACGAGTTTAAGGCTGGCAGTCAGACCACCAAAACCTGGAAGAGCCGTATGATTAGCTTCAGCAAACAGGAGATGATTGAGGAGGTAAGGGTCTACCTCGGAGCTAACCTGGCCTCTGGCGATGACGTGAGGATACAGTTGGCCGACGAAGTCGGTAACCTTACCACCATTGCTACATTTGACTTTGCTACTTATGGGGCAGTTAATGAGCTTACCCTTAAGGCACACCAGCTCACCAACCCTATTGCCCACAGGTCGGCTATGCAGATATGTGTTTTGTTCCAGGCAGGCGTGGTCAGGGTGCGGGAAGTAGTGGTGACTACTAAGCCCGTAGCCCAGCCCTAAGGTATACTAAACTTAAGCATATGGCTGAAAGCACAATGGGTAGTTGGTGGAAAAGACTCTTCGGTGGTGGGGGCGGGTCATCTTCAGAGTCCCAATTCACTACCACGGGAGACCAAAGTACGCCTAGCTTAGGCGCTTCCTTCCGTAACCTGGGCGCTAATTTGTTTGGTACGCAACCTACCGCCACAGAGAAACTGGGGATGAGAACAGTGATGCCGGGTGATACCACAAATTACTCAGGTGTTAAGTTTGGTCAAGGAGCAATCCTGCCGCCCGGCTTCCAGGCCCCAGAGGGACTCAGTAATCCCTTTGGACCTATAAACCTGAACTCCCCAGCCGCAGTTGAGCAACCCTATAGCGCGGCATACACAATACCGTTTAACCTGAAGAATATTCAGCGTCAGGCTGAGGCTGTGGTGGGGTTATACGGGCCCCAGAAGCCCGTTGGCGCAACTGGCGCAGGAGCTGGAGCTGGAAAAGGAACAGGCGGAGGCACAGCTGGTGGAACCACGTCTCCGAAGTTTACCCAGTCTGAGATTGTTCAAGGCCTTATCAAGCCAACCGTCATCCCGAAGGTTGACTTCAAGTCCAAACCTAACGTGGTTGTCCCGCAGGGGGAGTACGATTCTGCCATCGGTCCCAATACCTCTGCTGAGAATTCTGCCGGGTTCTTCAACAGGGAGATGTCGGACATGACCAAAACTCAGCAACAGGTCATTGACACCCGCGCTGCCCAGAAATCCTTTGAGACTGACCTTGACGCCTCCAGACTCAAGGAGAAGTTCACTGCTGACATGGACAATTGGCGGGCTGTGCAGGCTCAGGTTGACCAATTCAACGCCACCCTTAATAGCATAGAAACAGATGTCAGGAACCAATACGTGGGGTCAGGTGCAACTGAGTCCCAGATTCAGGCCGAAATAACACAACGTAACCGTGACCTTAAGCCTACTTACGAAAGGCTTAACTCTCAGCTCACTACCGCCAAGGCCTTGGTTGACGAGGACAGACTTAGCGTCCAGGAGACCTTTGGAGCCAAGAGGGCAGACGCCAAAGAAGCTGTTGACCGGGTACTTCAGAAGCTGGACTTCCAGGTTCAGGACATTAACTCCTCCTACGCCCTCATGAATGGCATGAAGGACTATGAGCTTAAGGTAGATGCCCAAAAGGACAAGGTTCGGGATGACAACAGGGCCCTCGTCTACGTGGCCATGCAGAACCCTGCAATGCTTCAGCGAGCCACCCCCCAGCAGATTGCTGACCTTGCCGTTTCGGCAGGCATGGAGCCGAGCATGTTAGCGGGTGTTGTGGACATGCAAAGGAACGGAGACTTTGCCTCTTTCCCACAGGCTGGGGCCGACAACCTTCCGTTCCTCTTTGTGAACAAGTCTACTGGTCAGGTTCAATCTGGGAACATCCCTAACTTCTACCACATCGTTCCCAAGGCTAGCTCTGAGTCTCTGGCTGCCCAAAAGATGATTGACCAGGCAGACCCTGAGTTCATCACGGACATCTCCACCATCTACAACGGGCTGTATGGGGACCTTCAGTCTGAGAAGACTATTGAGGGTAGGCGCTTAAAGATTCAGGAAGCAACAGCTGCCATGGGCCGTGCAGCCTTTACGCCCTATCATGGTAAACTCAACCCGGCCAATGCTACCGTCTTCACCATGGCGGTACCTCAACTCAATGCCATGGCGGGTACGCCTGGTCCAGTGGAATCAACCACTGGTAGCTATACTCCTCCCCCACCCTTAATTGAAGGTCAATAGAGCCCTATGGCAGACTACAGTGGTATCTTCAAGGCCCCGACTGGCCCCACTTCACCGTTGTCAGCCTTCGCTCCTAGTCCAGAACAGTTGGCCCAGGAGTCGACTGACGTAGCCCCCACTGAGACTGGTGGGCTTGTTGGTGAAACAGAGAAGTTCATTAGGGGAGAACGCGGGTTCATTACCCCTACAGGAACAGAAGGCTTCTGGGGTAAGGCAAAGAACTTCATTGTTAATGACCTGTTGGGTGGAGCCCTACAGCACCCCTTCGCTACTGCTGAGCGCATAGTAGGCGCACCCATTGTAGTCCCCCAACTAGTGACCGACCAGAAGAACCAGGCGGGGGCTATGCAAGCCCAGGCCCTTCTCGACCAGAGACTTGCCCAGAAGATTAAGGAGCTGCAGCAACGTGTCTACCAGACAGGAGACCCTCAAGCACAGGATGCTTTGAACGAGATAAAGAAAACCTTTAGCGCTCTCTCCTACGTACCCACGACCAATGAACTTCCCGTACCAGCAGCCTATGATGTAACAAACAAAGAGGCCTTGTTTCAGGGCGCTGAGACAGGCTTATTGGTTGGCCTGGCAGCTACTCATGGATTCTTCGAGATACCTTTCTTTGGTGAGGCTAAGGCGGCTCTTGGCGCTGGCGCTCAAAGCCTTGACTGGGCTGCACCTAACTTACTCAACCCCGCCCTCTCTTCCCAGCTCCGCAGTAGGGCAGCCAACTGGGGTATTCGTGCCCTAGGCGGAGGCGCAGAGGTTGCCCTGTATAACGCTGTAGCCACTGAGGCTGAGCACAGGGCAAGTAATGAACCAAAGTTAACTAATGCCGAAAGGTTAAGCGCTGGCGCTGGCGGGTTCGCATTTGGTGCGGCGGCTGTGACCATTATCGATGGTCTGTTGCCTAAAATCTTTAGCCGTAAGGCAGCTGCCAAGCTTGGCGAGTTATTCAGGGACCTTGCGGATAGTTCTGAGATGAGGGCTTTGCGTGGTCTGGACGAGACCTCCACGTTAAAACCGAAGACCATCATCAACACCAAGGGAGTTAAACCACAGAAGGCGGTTGGGGACTTCGCTGACAATACTGAACGTCTGAAGTTTGAAAACGTTGGGCCAGCAGATTCTATCCGTACCCCTGAAGGTATCGTTGGTCAGGTTCTTGACGTCATCTCTGTACCCTCTAGTCCTGAGCTGTCCGAAGCCCTGAGAGCCTCTAGCGCCTCCCGAGCCACGTTGGGCGCAGGTAATGCAGCGGCCAATAAGCAACTGCGTGGGTTCGCTAAAGCGGCTGAAGCAGAGGTGGACAGACTGGTGACCGGAGCCATGGAGAAGGACATGACAGCTGGAGAGAAGATTGACCTTCTCCGCTTGAGGGTTAAGTCTGGCGTACCTGGTGAGTTCAAGACCCTAACGGTGGCCGCTGATGATTTCATGAAGGGTGGGATAGTACGAGCGCGTGAGGTCTTTGAGCCAGTCGTTAAGGACGCTGGCTCTGAACGGGTGGCTAACAACCTTGCGGCTGACCAGCTGGCACGTGACCGTGGGACTATCAATTCCACTGAAGGTAAGTTTGCTGTTGAGGTAAGCCAGAACAAGGCAATGAAGAAGCGTCTTTCTGACCTTGGCATTACCTGGGAGGACAACATGACCCTCCTCAATGAGGAAAAGTTTAGCCCCAAACGAGCCAATCCCAGCAACTACGTGAGGCTTGATGCCACCACTCTTCGGATGAGCGGGATTGACCCGACCTTTCTTCACCAAGCTGAGGCAGCCCTTGACGCTGACAGATTGGCAATTTTCAACCAGCTTAGGGACGGGACAGCTGCGGTCCTGAAGGAAGCTGGGCTAAAAAACCCTGAGAACTTCAAGGAGTCCGTTGCCCTAGCTTTTGACAAGAAACAGA
>ERZ1292623.232-Hain-H51-01um-R1-232-length-62352-cov-10_pt2 | contig 41803 bp, 45 predicted proteins | sample MGYA00564398_ERZ1292623 | MGnify/ENA primary metagenome ERZ1292623 (study PRJEB36523, sample SAMEA6512633) | groundwater metagenome | collected 2019-01-07 | study: AquaDiva: Metagenomics assemblies of 32 groundwater samples
GCCGTGGCGCGACGCTCACTCGGGGCACTGAGGACCAGGCCGGTAACCACCACGGTCACTGCGCCAATCACGTTGTGCCACAGGAACGCGATGCCGGGAAGACGGAAGTTCACCAGCCCCACCATCGTCATGCCCGCGATCAATCCGACGAAGGCGCCGGTGCCGCGCGCGCGCGGGATCATCGCCAGCATGAACACGCCCAGAATAGAGCCGTAGAAGAACGAACCGAAGCGGTTCACGACCTCGATGAGCGAGCCCAGGTTAGCCGCAAACGTCGCGACGATACAGGCAAAAACGCCCCAGAACGCCGTAGCGGCCCGCGAGACGAACAGGTAGTGCGCGTCAGTCCCCTCGCGCCGGAACCAGCGCTTGTAGAAGTCGATCACCGAAGTGGTCGCCAACGAGTTGAGCTCGGCGGCGATCGCGTTCATGGCGGCAGCGAGAATAGCCGCGATGAAGATTCCGGCGAGTCCGATCGGGAGATGGTCGAGCACAAAACGCGGAATGATGTAGTTGACGTCCCGCGAGGACTGCCCACTCAGGCGCGCGGCAGCGTTGAGCGCCTCGGTGCGCACCGCCCAGATGCTTACGTCATGCACGCGGAGTTCAGTCGCTGCTGCCATCGCGTTCTCGTCGCGACCGCTCTTGGCCTCGGCCAGCGACTTTGCCGCGTTCGCCCGGCCCTGGAGCTCAGTGTCGTAGCGGCTCTGGAGAATCTCGTACGCGCCCGGCATTTCCTTGCGCACTTGGCGTTCGTGCACGGGGTTGTACAAAAGCGGTGGACGCTCGAACACATAGAACACAAAGACCAGCACGCCCACGAGCAGCACCAGTGCCTGGAGCGGGATCTTCCAGTACGCGCTCATCAGCAACGAGCTGCGCGCTTCATCCACCGACTTGGCGGCCAGGTACCGCTGCACTTGGCTCTGGTCGGTGCCGAAGTACGACAACATGAGGAACGTGCCGCCGATGATGCCCGACCAGAACGTGTACTGGTTCGTGAGGCTGAACGTGAAGTCGAACGTCTGCAGACTGCCCGCCGCGCCGGCGATACGCAGCGCGCCCAACGGCGACACCGGCAGCTTGATGAGCAGCGTTATCACGATGGCCAGGAGCGCGCCCACGATAAGCACCATCTGCTTCACATCCACCCACGTCACGGCCTGTACGCCGCCGATCATTGTATAGGTGACCGTGGGGATGCCGATGAGCGCGACGCTCTCCCAGATGTTCCAGCCGAATACCGCCGAGAAGACGACCGCGGGCGCCGCGATGATCGTGCCGCACGACAGACCGCGCGACAACAGGAACAGGAACGCGGTGAGCGAGCGCGTCTTGGCGTCGAAGCGGCGCTCGAGATACTCGTACGCGGTGTAGACCTTGGCCCTGTGCAGGAACGGCACCAGCGTGACGCCGAGGATCACCATCGCGATCGGCAGTCCGAAGTAGAACTGGACGAAGCGCATTCCGTCGGTGGCGCCTTGTCCGGTGGTGCCGATCATCGTGACCGCCGAGAGCTGCGTGGCCATCACGGAAAGGCCCACGGCCCACCACGGCAGCGAGCGGCTGGCCTGGAAGTAAGCGGCGAGGTCCTTCGTGCCGCGGGAACGGCGCAGTCCGTCCCAGACGACGTACCCGATCCAGGCGACGACGATGACCCAGTTGATCGGATGCATTATGGCCGGAACGTGTATTGCAGGAGAAACAGCAGGACGAGCGCGACGACCTGAACGGCCAGGACACGAATCAGCGTGCGGCGAAAACGCCGTGCGTCCGGCTCGGCTTCGGTTGCCGGCCCGGAAAAAGCTGGTTCGATGTTCTTGTCTGCGCTCATGGCTTGGCCTGGGGCGGCGCGAGCTTCGCGCTCAACAGGTTGACGAACAATCGGGCGCCACCCGGAACACCGGCCGGCAATTGCCGGAAGAACGATAGCGTCGTGTAGACATAGGCGCCGTTGCCCAATGGCGCGATCAGCACCCCGCCCTTGTTGGGAGACTCGTTGGGGTCGTTCATGAACAGGAGCGATTGGTAGGCCGGGTCGAACGCGCGGGGCATGTAGAGCCCGCGCTCCTGCACCCAACCGTCGAAGTCCTTCGCGGTAATCCGGTTCGGGTACGTGAGCTCATTCGCGCCGGCCGCGTCGATCGTGACCGGAGCGTCCTCGTGCGTCACGCGGTCCGTGGGGCGCGACAGCGCAATGGGGAACGGCATCATGCCGGGCTGCGTCATCTCGAACTGGCCGTACTGCACGAGGAGCACGCCGCCCTTGCGGGCGAAATCGAAGAGCTTGGGATTGGCGGCCAACAGTTCCGGGTGAGCCTCGTAGGCGCGTGGGCCAATCACCACGGTCGTGTACGCATTCAGTTCCGCTCGCGTCACTTCCGTGGCCGGGATCACCGTGACTGGGACGCCAAGCTGCGCGAGCGTGGGCGCGATGTTGTCGCCAACTCCGGTGATGTACGCGACCCGCAGGTTGGATGGAATGCGAACATCCACGGCTGACACGAGAATCGATGCTGGCCGATAGATGCGCTGGCGTCGGATGTGGTCGTAGTCGACAAGTTCGTAGCCCGACGAGAAACTGGCACCGTCCGACTCGGCCATGGCATCAATGCGATGCTCGCCGGCTGGCAGGCGGCCGCGAACCCTGAACGCGATCGTCCGTTGCGCAAAGTACCCTGAGATTCGCGCGGTCCGAGTTGCGCTGTCCGCGCTCAACCCCTTCGGCAGTGCCAACGTGACCCGCACGTCGCGAGGAGACGTGTCACCCGGTGCCGACCAGTGCAGGCGAACCTGAATGACGCGATCGATGGCGACGTTCGCCGGGGCGTATTGGACTTGCTCGCCAACGGAGATCGAGATTGGCGGCACCGGCGCGACAGGGCGCCAGAACTCCCCCTTCACCTGATCGGCGGCGCGCATCACCACGGGCTCGCTGATAACGATCCTTTCGCCCATCGATCGGCCGCCGAGATCCACCGAGTACCAGGCGGCCGGATAAGCGCCCCGGCGGTTCTCAGCGACCGCGCTGGCAGGGAGTGAGAACATCCCACCAACGCGACCGCCGCCCAGCCACCATGGCTGGACGATAGAGTCAACCCTGCCAATGAGCGTGTCCCGGATCATCCCGCCGGGCGGAATCAACCGAGTCATCGAGGCTCCGCCGCGCGCTCCCGATACCAAGCCGCCGCTGATCGCAACCGTGTCGCGACCGCGGTTGTAGACCGACGTCAGCACCGGCATCTCCGTGTTGACAGCCCACGCCTCGACTGATTCCGCTTCCAACGTCACGCCGCTCGCCATCCGGAGCGCGTCCAACAGGCGCCCTCGCGTCACATCCAGACTCGACGTCAAGTCGCCATTCAGCACGGTACGGCGTGGAGACGTTCCCTCGCGATCCACGCGCTCGCACGGATTCACCGGGATGGGCGGACAGATTGAGCGCACGAGCATGAGTGCACGCGACAGCGGTTTCAGAAGTTTCTCGGGTGCAAACGGGTCGTACGCCTTGCGAACAGCCGTCATGGCTGCGGACATCGCATCCAGAATCGTCTTGAACCCGGCTGCCGGCGAAGCCGCATCGAACCGCGACCATGTCGTGTCGAGGCCGTCAACGATCGACTTTTCGGAGCTGGCGGCCGTTGCTTCGTTCACGCGAGTCGCTTCGCGGCGGACGTAGTCCATGATCGGACCCTTCCGCTGCAATGCGCCAAACCCCTGCGACTTGTGCTGCGACCGGCTCTCCCCGGCGATCTCGCCGAACGACCGCCCCAGCAATGGCGAGTACTCTCCCACGTCCATGGTCAGCGTGCCGGACTGCGGATTGAATCGCGCCGCGCGGTAGAACTTGAGCGGCGCCCACGGGGAGCCGTAGTCCTTGATCGCAAAACGCATCGTGTCCGCGGCGATGTCGTACGCAGCGCGCGCCAACAGGCCCGACACCTGATGCTGCCCGTGTCCGTCGCGCGTCGTGCCCGAAAAAACAGCGACGATCACGTGCGGGCGGAACGCACGCACCACGCGTACGACGTCGTTGAGGATCGAATCGCGCTGCCACTGCCTGTACGTATCGACCGTGTCCTTCGAGAACCCGAAGTCGAACGCGCGGGTAAAGTACTGTCGGGCGCCGTCGATGCGCCGCGCGGCCAACAACTCCTCGGTGCGAATCACGCCCAGCGCCTCGCCCAGCTCATTGCCGATCAGGTTTTGCCCGCCGTCGCCGCGAGTCAGCGAGAGATATGCGGTCTCCACGTGCCGGCCGCGCTGCAGCCAGGTGATGAGAAACGTGTCCTCGTCGTCCGGATGCGCGCCGATCATCAGCACGCGCGTATTGACGCCGAGTCCCGCCACCAACTCGCCGAGCGCGACGGCCCCTCGCTCCTGCCCGCCGAGGCTGCGGGGTGCGACCGAGGCTGCCGTCAGCGCCAACCCGACTACGACGCTGGCCAAGGCGCGCGCGGTACCCTGCACCCTGTACCCTGACCCTGTACCCTGTACCCTGGTCCGGCGCGCCGACGCGTCTCCGGGAAGGCAGTTGGGAGTCAGACTCGTGCCCTCTTCCTGCTGGCCACCGGAATGGTCAGCACATCGTTCACGATTCGCGCCTGCTCCTCGACATGCACCGCATGATATCCCTCGGCCGGACTCGCCCGCTCCGGGCGACCCAGGTAGCGCACCGTGAGCTGATTGCCCGTGGACGCGCGCAGCCGCGGCGACACGAATGTCCACGCGCCCATGTTTTTCGGCTCTTCCTGCGCCCACACCACCTCGTCGATGTTGGGGAAATCATCCACCACGGCGGCCACGCCATCGTGCGGCCACGGATAGAACTCCTCGACTCGCGCGATCGCCACTCCGTTCGACGCGCCGGCCTTCGCGCGCGACGCGCGCCCGGCGATCAGGTCGTAGTACAGCTTGCCAGTGCAGAACACGAGCCGTCGCACCGTGTCCCTGTGCGTGATCGAACCGGCGTCGCCGATCACCGACTTGAACGTGCCGGTGGTCAGGTCCTCGATGCGCGACGCCGCCTCCGGCATGCGCAGCAGCGACTTGGGCTGCATCAGCACCAGCGGTCGCCGAGCGGCGCTGTGGCCGTGGCGCCGCAATACATGGAAGTACTGTGCCGGCGTCGACGGATATGCCACCACCATGTTGCTCTCGGCGCACAACTGCAGGAATCGTTCGAGGCGCGCGCTCGAGTGCTCCGGCCCCTGACCCTCGTACCCGTGCGGCAACAACAGCACGAGGCTGGAGTCCTGGCCCCACTTGGCGCGATCGGCGGCCAGGAACTGATCGATGATCGGCTGCGCCACGTTGGCGAAATCGCCGAACTGCCCTTCCCACAGCACCATCTGGTGAGTCGCCGCCGTGCTGAACCCGTATTCAAAGCCCATCACCGCGGTTTCGGACAGCGGGCTGTTGTAGATCTCAAACGGCGCCCTGGCCTGCGGCAGGTTGGCGAGCGGTGTGTGTGCCGCGCCGGTCACGATGTCGTGCAGCACGGCCTGGCGGTGCGAGAACGTTCCGCGTTGGGCGTCCTGCCCCGTGATGCGGACGCCCACGCCTTCCGTCAACAGCGTCGCGAACGCCAGCGCCTCCGCATGACCCCAATCGATGGCGCCGCTCGTCAGCGCTTCGCGGCGGCGCGGCAGCGTTCGCTGAATCGTCGAGTGCAAGGTGAACCCGGTGGGCCAGTGCAACAGCTGTTCGTTGAGTGACGTCAACGACTCGGCGCGGACGGCAGTGTCCACAGGCTTATCCGACACCGTGGCGAACTCGCCGGTGGGATGCGCCTGACGATCGGCCTCCTTCACCGCGCCGTGAATCTTCGTGAGCGCCGCCGCGAAATCCTTGGCCATCGCGCGGACGTCCTCTTCCGTCACCACGCCCTCGCGCACGAGGCGTGCGCCGAACACTTCGCGCGCCGACGGATGCGCCTTGATCACGTCGTACATCTTGGGCTGCGTGAACGCCGGCTGGTCCGCCTCGTTGTGCCCATGACGGCGGTAGCCCACGAGATCGATGAGCACGTCCTTCTTGAAATGCTGGCGGTATTCGATCGCGACGCGTACGGCCAGCAAGCAGCCTTCGGGATCGTCCGCATTCACGTGCAGCACCGGGATCTCAAAGCCCTTGGCGAGATCGCTGGAGTAGTGCGTACTGCGCGCATCAACGGGGTCGGTAGTGAACCCGACCTGGTTGTTGGCGAGAATGTGGAACGTTCCGCCCACGCGGTAACCGCGCAGGAGTGCCAAGTTCAGCGTTTCGGCCACGACGCCTTCGCCGGAGAACGCCGCATCGCCGTGGACGACAATCGGCAACACACGGGTCTCGTCGCGAGAGCCGTCCGCGTTGCGCTGCTTGGCGCGTGCGACGCCGGTGAGCACCGGATTCACGAACTCCAGGTGACTCGGGTTCGGCACGAGTTCCACCGCGACCTTCGCTCCACCGACATCGCGCTCGCCGTTGTAGCCCAGGTGGTACTTCACGTCGCCGGTGCCACTGGCCGAGTTCGTCTGGTGATGCTTGCCGAGGAATTCCTCGAAGAGGCGCTCGTACGGCTTGGCCATGACGTGCGAGAGCACGTTGAGGCGGCCGCGGTGGGCCATGCCAATGACGACTTCGCTCGTGCCGCTCTGCGCCGCGCGGTCGATAGCCTCGTCGATCATCGGGACCATGGCGTCCACGCCTTCGATGGAGAACCGCTTCACGTTCACGAACGCGAGGCCCAAAAAGCGCTCGAGGCCGTCCACTTCGGTCATCCGCTGCAGCAGGGACCGCTTCTCTGCATTGGACAGCGGAGCGGTGAGGCGCTGCGACTCGATGGTCTGACGGAACCACTCACGCTCGGCGTCGTTCTCCAGGTGGTCGTACTCGAAACCGATGGCGCCGCCCCACAGCTGGCGCATGCGGGCGACGACGTCCGCGCCCGTGCCAGTGGTACCACCGAGAGCGCGCGCGGGTATTTCGCGCAAATCCGCCTCTGTGAGGCCGTGGAACTCCGCGGTCATCTCGGCGGCCCCGGACGGCGGCGAGCCGAGTGGATCGATCTGAACGGACATATGGCCGTAGCGCTGGATCGCGCTCACCAGGTCGGCGGCGACGGCAACTTTCCGGAGAAAGTCGGTGCCTGGCGCGGCGCCTGATACGGCACCAGCCGGTGCAGTCCCGGACAGTTGCTGCGCGAAACGGAAGTACTGACGCCAGCGCTCGTCTACCGAAGCCGGGTCGCGGCGGAACCGCTCGTACAGCTCGGCTATATAGCCGTCGTTGAAGACGCTGACTGCGGGGAGCGACATGCGGGAAATATAGAATGTGCTCCCGTGCCCATCCGATGTCAGCCGCCCAGGGCCTTCACATCAGCGAGATCCTTCGGGCGACCGCTCGCGCGCTTGTTCCGCAGGAACGCATCCCGACCCAGGAACGGGACGCTCACGTCAAACAACACGCCAGACAAACGTCCGGCCCATGCGTCTGTGAACCCAACACCGCTGATGGATGTCATGATGTCAATCCGGTGACCCGCGGAACGCCATGCGCCGGGAGCGCGGGCGCGCCAACTACCAGATAACGCACCCCAATGGCGCCGAGCGCCGCGAGGAGATCGCGGAAGTCGGCGATCATGCGGGTGAATTACTGGGCGTGGTCGCGGAGGGTCGAGACCACGACCGGCATCGTCGCGCGCGTGTACGACGGCAACGGCCGTCCGGCGAGCCGCCACGCCTCGGCCGTCAATTCGGCCACAGCGGCCACGCGCTCGTTGGGCGTCCCGCCCATTCGGGCATCACCAGCCTCGTCGCTGGACAGCGTCACCACACGAGCAGTAATTCCGGAGCGGTCCATAGCGTATTGAAAGCTAATCGATTGCGCCGGCCGAGAACTGTTCGCGCCGAGAACGCTCTGCCGATACTTCTCCATTTAGAGCGCCGAGGTCAGCACTACCAGGATGTACAGCAAGTTCACGTTGCGAACCGCTTGACGTTGACGAACGCGAGGCCGAGGAAGCGCTCGAGGCCGTCCACTTCGGTCATGCGACGGAGCAGCGCGCGCTTCTCTTCGTTGGTGAGGGCCGTGAGGCGTTGCGACTCGATCGTTTTGACCGGCATGAGCCACCCACTGTTGCGCGGCGAGAGTACTGGGTATTGTGAAGGTATGAAATCCAATACCAAGTCCAGTATCACGCTTCCGCCTGCCGAGCTCAAGCTGGTGACCGCCCTCCAGCGGCAACTCGGCGCCAAAAGCAAGGTGGAGGTGGTGCGTCGCGGACTGCGGCTGTTGCGCGAGACTACGGAGCGCAATCGGCTGCGCGACGCTTATCGCAAGGCATCCGCGGCGGTACGCGAGGCGACGCTGGCCGAGCTCGCGGAACTGGACAGCCTCACCTCGGACGGACTCGGCGACGAGTGAAGCTGTCGCGTGGGACCCTCTATCTGGCGGACCTCAATCCGCGTACCGGGACAGAGGCCGGCAGGGTCCGGCCTGTCCTGGTTGTGCAGACCGACCTGCTCAACGCAGCCGGTCACCCGTCAACGTGGGTGCTGCCCTGCACGACGCGCCTGGCCGGCGAGAACGTTCTGCGCGTGCCGCTGCCAAAAGGCATCGCCGGAAATGCACAGGAATGCGAGGTGATGGTGGACCAAAGCCGGGCGATAGACAACCGCCGGTTCGTGCGCGCGCTCAAGCCGCTGCCCCGTCCGATCCTGAGCGAGGTCGAGTCCAAACTCCGCCAGCTCGCCCAGCTATAGGATCTCGGGCTAGCGGTACTCCGTCATCAGCTCGTCCAGCGCCGCGCTCCCCGGACACAGCTCTTCATATGGTATGTCCACGAGCGGCCGACTGACTGTCTTGTTGACATCGTGCATGTCCTGGCCCGAGTCGTCGAGGTACAGCAGGCCCGTCGCCACCTCGCCCCTCGCGTGTGACGCGCGCACATGCGCATACGCAGTGTCGCGGTCCGTGGGATCGTAGCCCTCGTGCAGCTTGCGGAACCGCACGACGCTGCCGTCGTGCATCGTCACCGACATCGCACTCCCGTGCCCGTTCTCCGAGTCGGCCGTGATCTCGCGCTTGAGCGGTACGAAATCCACTGAGGTCATCTCCGTCTGGCGCTGACGCGTGAAGCGGTAGCTCTTCGTGGACGCGTCGTGATCGTTGAACGTGACGCACGGCGAAATGATGTCGATGAGACCGAAGCCTTTGTGCTTGAGGCCGGCCTTGATCATCGGCACCAGGTGCGTCTTGTCGCCCGAAAAACCGCGCGCCACGAACGTCGCTCCCAGGGTCAGCGCCAACAGCACCGGATCGATGGGCGGCTGCACGTTCGCCTCACCACCCTTGCTCCTGGACCCGATGTCCGCCGACGCCGAAAACTGGCCCTTGGTCAGTCCGTAGACGCCGTTGTTCTCCAGGATGTACAACAAGTTCACGTTGCGGCGAATGGCGTGGCAGAACTGACCCAACCCGATCGACAGCGAATCGCCGTCGCCGGAAATGCCGATATAGATGAGATCCTTGTTCGCCGCGTTGGCGCCGGTCGCAACCGCGGGCATGCGGCCGTGCACGGCGTTGAAGCCGTGCGACTGCTTCATGAAGTACGCGGTCGTCTTGGACGAGCAGCCGATGCCGCTCATCTTGGCCGCGCGATGCGGCGGTACGTCCAGCTCCCAGAACGACTGCACCAGCGCCGCCGTCACCGAGTCGTGGCCGCAGCCGGCGCACAACGTGGACATCGCGCCTTCGTAATCGCGCTTGGTGAGCCCCAGCGCATTCTGCTGGAGCGACGGATGCCGCACGGGCGGCTTTTGGATCGATGTCATTCCACACCTCGCATGGCGCCACCCACTTTGACGCCGGCGCTCTCGCCAGGCGTCCCGGACAACTGCAACAGCTTCAACTGACGAGAGATCTCGTTCACGACAAATCCCGCGGTGAGTGGCAAGCCGCCGTAGTCGAGCACCGGGATCATCTTGTCGAACGACGTTCCCGTCTCGATGCCGAGCAGCGAACGCAACTGCGCATCGCGGTTCTGCTCGACGACGAAGATGCGGCGATGCGTGGCCAGAAAGGCGCGCACCTTCTTGCCGAACGGGAATCCCTTCACGCGCATGTAGTCGGCCGCGACGTTCTGTGCGCGCAGCACGTGCAGCGCTTCCTGCACCGCCGCATGGCAGCCGCCGATCGAGACGATGCCGATCGTGCCGCTCTTCGCATCGATGTCAGGCTCGGGAACCGCCTCGGCCGCGGTCTCGAGCTTGAGCTTGAGCCGCTCCATCACGGCGCGATACTCGTCCGAGTCTTCCGTGTAGGTCGCCTGAAGTGTGTGACCTGAGCCGCGCGTGAAGTAGGCGCCCTTGCCGCCGACGCCCGGAAGCGTGCGGGCAGGCACGCCGCCGCCCGTATCCTGGTAGCGGCCGAACTTCTTGATCTCAGCCAGCTCGGCCGCGCCGAGCACCTTGCCGCGATCGGGACGATACGAGTCGTCCCACTTGAGCCGGCGCGTCATCCAGTCGTTCATGCCGATGTCGAGATCGGTCACGAGGAACGTCGGCGTCTGGAACCGCTCGGCCAGGTCGAACGCCTGCGCCATCATATAGAAGCACTCCTCCGGGTTGGCCGGGAAGAGCGCGATGTGCTTGGTGTCGCCGTGCGAGAGGTAGGCAATGGACAGCAGGTCGCTTTGCTGCGTGCGCGTCGGCATGCCGGTGGACGGACCGGTGCGCTGCACGTCCACGAACACCCCGGGCACCTCGGCGTAGTAGCCGAGCCCGACGAACTCGCTCATGAGCGAAATACCCGGACCCGAGGTTGACGTGAACGCGCGCGCGCCTGCCCAGCCCGCACCCAGCACCATTCCGGCAGCGGCGAGTTCATCTTCCGCCTGAATCAGGCAGTACTTCCGCTGACCCGTGGCCTTGTCTACGCGGTACCGCTCGGCGAATTCCTTGTACGCCTCCATGAGCGACGTGGATGGCGTGATGGGATACCACGCGCCGACGGTCGCACCGGCGAAGACAGCGCCGAGCCCGCACGCGCTGTTGCCGTCGAGCAGGACCCAGTCCTTGGTGGCGTCCATAGCCTTGAGATGGAACGGCAGCGGGCACTTGAAGTGCGCCATCGCGTAGTCGTAGCCCAGCTTGATGGCGGTGAAGTTCGAGTTCAGGAGCGCCTTTTTCCTGGAGAACTTTTCCGTGAGCATCGCGCTGATCACGTCCATGTCGATGCGGAGGAGCGCTGCAAGCGCTCCGGCATATGAGATGTTGCGCATCAGTGAACGCGCGCGGTCACCCTCGAACGTCTCGACGCACATGGCGCCGAACGGGATGCCGAGGATGGTGATACCCTCGCGCCGCAGCGCGTCGGGCAACGGCCACGATGAGTCATACAGCAGGTAGCCGCCGGGCCGCACCGCGGCCACGTCCTTGGCGTAGGTCTCCGGGTTCAGCGCGACGACGAGGTCAATCTCGCTCGGGCGCGCGGTGTAGCCGTCCTTGCTGACGCGCATCTCGTACCATGTGGGGAGCCCCTGGATGTTGGAGGGGAAGACGTTCTTCCCTGACACCGGGATGCCCATCCGGAAGATGGCCTGCATCAGCAGGCTGTTGGCGCTCGCGGAACCCGTCCCGTTGACGGTCGCGATTTTGAAGGCGAAATCGTTTATGGATGACATTTCACTGAAGCGGTGACGATCATTGCCGCGCTCCGGCATACGCAATCTTCAGATCAAACTTCCGCATATCCCACGCTGCCGTCGGACACCGTTCCGCGCACAGGCCGCAGTGGAGACACACGTCTTCATCCTTCACCATCACGCGCTTCGTCTGCGGCAACTCGCCCGAGACGTAGATGGCCTGCGACAGGTTCTGCGCCGGCGCCATGAGCCGGGTGCGGAGATCCGATTCGTCGCTGCCGTCGGTCGTGATCGTCAGGCAGTTCACCGGACACACGTCCACGCACGCGTCACACTCGATGCACAGCGCGTCGGTGAAGTGCGTCTGGATGTCGCAGTTGAGGCAGCGCTGCACTTCCGTGGCCGCCTGTTCCGGCGTGAAGCCGAGCTCCACCTCCGTGGCGAGGTTCGCGAAGCGCTCGGCCAGGCCGGCGTGCGTCATCTTGCTGCGCGCCGCAGCGCTGTAGTCGTTGCTGTAGCTCCACGAGTGCATGCCGACTTTGGCGCTCACCAGATTCATGCCGTACGCCGGACGCTCGCTGAGCGGCATGCCTTGGCAATGCTGGTGAATCGAGATCGCCGCCTGATGGCCGTGCTCCACCGCCCAGATGATGTTCTCCGGGCCCCACGCGGCGTCGCCGCCGAAGAACACGCCGGGGCGCGTTGACGCCATTGTCTTCTTGTCGACGACGGGCATGTCGTCCTTGAACTCGATGCCCAAGTCGCGCTCCATCCACGGGAACGCGTTGTCCTGGCCGATGGCGAGGATCACGTCGTCGCACGGAATGATGACGGTGCCGGTGACTTCGGATTTCTGCTTGCCGCCGCTTTCGGTCCACTTGAGCTGCTCGAACTCCATGCCCACGAGCTTGCCCTCTTCGAGGACGAAGCGCTTGGGCGCGTGGTTCTCGACGATCTGCACCTGCTCTTCTTCGGCGTCCTCCAGTTCCCACGGCGATGCCTTGAAATACTTGCGGCCCCGGCGCGCGATGACCTTGATGTCCTTGCCGCCCATGCGACGCGACGTGCGGCAGCAGTCCATCGCTGTGTTGCCCACGCCGATGATGAGCACCTTCTCGCCAATCGTCTTGATGTGGTCGAAGTGCACGGACGCCAGCCATTCGATACCGATGTGGATGCGATCCGAGTCGTTGCGGCCGGGGGCATCAAGGTTCTTGCCCTTGGGCGCGCCGCTGCCGACGTACACCGCGTCGTAGCCTTCGGCGAGCAGCTTCTTCATGCTGGTCACGGGCGTGTTCCACTTCACCTCCACGCCCATGTTCAGGATGTAGCCGATCTCCTCGTCCAGGACGGCGGCCGGCAGGCGGAATGACGGGATGTTCACGCGCATCAGGCCACCACCGCGATTGTTCTTCTCGTAGATCACGACCTGATAGCCCAGCGGCATCAGGTCGTTTGCCACGGTAAGGGCCGATGGCCCAGCGCCGATCAAAGCGACGCGCTTGCCGTTGTTCTTTCCGGCTTTGGGCAGGGCCTCGGTGACGTCATCGCGAAGATCGGCGGCTACCCGCTTCAGTCGGCAGATCGCGACTGGTTTGCCGTCCACGCGCTCACGACGGCACGCCGGTTCACAGGGCCGGTCGCACGTTCGGCCCAGGATGCCCGGAAAAACGTTTGACTCCCGGTTGAGGAGGTACGACTCCGTGTACCGACCCTGCGCGATGAGCCGGATGTACTCCGGCACGTTCGTGTGCGCGGGGCAAGCGTACTGGCAGTCGACAACCCTATGGTAGTACTGCGGATCCGATACGTCCGTTGGTCTCATATATCTGCTGTATCGGTCGCTAAGTGAGTGCTATCTCGTCGAGCAGCCTGTGCAGTGCGGCAGCGGACGCGGGCCGCTTCTCGCGGTCTTTTTGCAACACCCACATCACCAGGTCCGACAGGCTCTGCGGAACGTCTGGCACCACGTCACGCGGAGGCTTTGGAATCTGCTCCAGCACCCGGGTGATGAGCACGATGGCCGAGTCTGCCGTGATCGGCACCTGGCCCGTCAGACACTCATATAGAACGGCGCCGGTGGAGTAGAGGTCGGCACGGGCGTCCAGTTCGTCGCCCAGCAGCTGCTCCGGCGCCATGTACTCCGGCGTGCCAACCACCATGCCCGCCTCGGTGTGGCCAGAATCCTTCGGCCGCGTCGCCAACCGCGCAATGCCGAAATCCATGACCTTCAACACGCCGTCCGACTGCACCACCATGTTCTGCGGCTTGATGTCGCGGTGGATCACACCCTCTTCGTGCGACACTTCCAACGCGCGACAGAGCTGCTTGGCGATTGGCAGCACGACCGACACCGGCAACCGGCCGCGCTCCTTGATGAGATCCTTGAGCGACTTGCCCTCGACGTACTCCATCGAGATGTAGTACAGGCCGTTCACTTCACCGAGGTCGTACGTGCGCACCACGTTTCGGTGCGCAATCTTCCGCGCCAGCTTGATCTCGCTCTTGAAGCGCTCCAACGCGCTGGCGTCGACGGACATCATCTCGGGCTTGAGCGTCTTGATGGCGAGGACTTCGCCCAGCTCCTTGTCGTTCGCCTTGTAGACCATGCCCATGCCACCCACGCCCAGCACGCTTTTGATCTCGTAGCGCGTGCCGAGCATCTTGCCGGGCGAGAGCATGGTGAAGTCGCCCATGCCGGCCGGGATCTTCATCGTTGCGTCTTGCGGTCCGGCGCCGGCCGCTATCGCCTGCGTGCGCCCGCCGGACGCCGACGCGCCGAGGAAGTCCACCAGCGCTTGCTTGTCCTTGAGGTCGGCGAGCAAACGGCGGAACGCCGACGCCAGCGTGCCGATCTCGTCGCGGCCGCCCTCCGGAATCTTCGCCTGGTAGTCGCCCTCCGCGGCGCGGCGGGATGCGTCGGCCAGAGCCGTCACCGGTCGCACGATTTGTCTCGCCGTAATGCCGCCGATCAGCAGCGCCAGAAACACGCCGCCCGCGCCGACGAACAACAATGTTTGGCGCACCGCGGTATAGCCGGTGGCCCGCAACTCCTGCTCCAGTGAACGCAAGGCGACAAAACCGCCGATGGGCGACCCCGCGGCGCTCAGCAGCGGTTCGCTGCGTCCCACAAAATGTTCGCCGGCGAGATCGAGTTGTTCCAGCATCGTTCCGGTCCCCGGATCCGGCGCCTCGCCGGTGTCAGCATGCATCCCGCGGGCAACGCTCGCCATCAACGTTGCGCCCGACGCACGCGCCTTCTCGGTTGCGGCCGCCACGCGCGGTCCGCCCTGGTTGTCGATGACGTAGAACAGCACGTCACTTTGCGTCTGCGCACCCACCGCGCGGGCAATCGAGTCACCTACCGTCTTCGCCGCCATGAGCGCGCCAATGACGCGGCCACCAGCGCCAAAAATCGGCACGGACACGATCTGGATCAGCGAACTGTCTCCGGAGACTCCAAACCCCTCGCCCAGTTTCCCCTCGAGTGCGCTGCGCACCAGCGGCGATCCGGTCAGCGTGTCGGCACCGGCGGTGGGCGCGTCACTTTTGGCCCGCCGGACACCCTCTCGGCTGATCAGCTGCGCCCACTGCGCACCGATCTGCTCTGCCGCGGTCTGGGCGTAGTCCAGGTAGTCGCCCGAGTCCTTGGGGCTCTCCACACTAGAGCGATACTCGGGACTCTCCGCGAAGATGCGAGCCCGGCTTCCGAGCTGCGCGCGTTCAGACGTGACGAGTTCAAGAACGCGTTCCTTGGTGGCTGTCAGTCCGCGTGTGATGGACACAATCGCGGCCCGCTCTGCGCTTTGCTGCGTCAGCGCCAAAGCGATCGCCATCACCAGGATGACGCTTCCCGCCGAACTCAGGAAAATTCGCGTCGTGAGACTCAATCGCGGCATCTGCATCGGCTAGTACCGGTCTCCCGTGGCGCTGGTGTAGTCCTTGCCGACCTTGTTTTTGTGTTGCACGTATTTGTAACCGCGGGCGTCCAGCTGCACGCGGAGATTCGAGAGGCCGGCCGCGCCCACGGTGACGTCCTGTGTACTGATCGTCGTACGATCGTGCCACACGCTGAGCCGGTACTGGCCGGGGGGTACGCCCTCCAACATGAACCGGCCATCGTTGCCGGCCTGGGTGTACAGGGGCGTACTCAGCGCAATGATGAACGCGGTCATCCGTGGATGCACGTTGCAGTAGATGGGGTACACGCCGGCTTCCTTGAACGTCTGGTCCTTTGTCTTGCCGCGCCCGTAGACGCCGGTGTCAAATCCGCCGTTTGTTTTGGAGAACACGTTGTGACTGAACGGATCCTGGTTCGCGAATTCCACCTTGCTGCCTTCAGTGATGACGCGCACGCGCGGAGAGAATTGGCGAGATTGCAGCGCGACGGTCGTATTGGTCGGATTCAGTTTCGGTGCTTTCGATGCCGGTGCGCCCAGCGCCTCAAGAAAAACCACCACATTCTGGATGTCTTCTGTCACCTCTCCGGGGCGCTCCTGGATCGTGACCTTACCACTGATCGACGGGGCGTGCAGTGCGGCCCCCGTACCAGCCAAGACGGCGACCAACGTCGCCATTCCCGAAACTGCCAGCGAACGTGTTCTCATAGGTCCTCCGACGCTTCCCTTCCATAGATACCACATGACGAATCGAATCTACGTTGGCCTTGCCCTCGTGGCAGGCTCCCTGGTCGCCGCGCCAGCCGGCGCCCAAGGCGGCGTCAGTGACTCTCTCGCGGTCAGACTCCGGCGCGCCGAGGCAGCGATCGAGGTGCTCCAGAAACAGCTCTCCGAGCAAGCCGACCAGGGCGTGAAGAGTCGGTCGCGCGTGGATGTCGAGATCTTCGGTCGCGTGCTCATGAACGGCTTCGCCAACAGCCGACGCGTGAACAACGTGGACAATCCGCAGTTCGTCCGGCCCGACACGATCGCCGGATTCCCGTCGCGCGGCGCGGGCATGGCTATCCGCCACACGCGGCTCGGCCTCCTGATGCGCGTGCCGGAAGTCTGGGGCGGCAGTTTCACCGGCGACATCGAGGCGGATTTCTCCGGCGGACAACAGCCCTCGAGTGGCGGACGCACGTTCCCGCTCCTGCGCCTGCGCACCGCGCGAGGCGTCATCCGGTGGAGCAACGCGGAACTTTTGGTCGGGCAGGAGTCACCCTTGGTCAGCGGCCTCAATCCGGTCTCGCCGACGGCGGTCGGCACTCCCCTCTTCGCCGCGTCCGGTAACCTGTGGCTGTGGCTGCCGCAGGTCCGTTTCGGTGTCGAGGCGGGAGGCCGCTTCCGCGTCGGATTCCAGGCCGCGGTGCTCGCGCCCACCAGCGGCGACGCCGCCGGCGTGTTCGATACCGACAATGATTTGGCCGAGCGATCGTCGCGGCCGTATCTCCAGGACCGCGTGTACGCCAGGTGGGGAACCGAGCTCGTCCGCGAAGTCGGCTGCGGTTACCACATTGGCTGGCTGGCGCCAACGACGACTTCCGCGCTGGTGCAGTCCGACGCGATTACTTGCGACGCGAGCCTTCCGGTTGTTGAATGGCTCGAGCTCCGTGGCGAGGTGTTCAGCGGCGATGCAGTGCGTGGCCTGGGCGGCGGCGGCATTGGACAGAACCTGACCGCCGCGAACGCCGCGATTCCCACGCAAGGCGGCTGGGCGCAAATCAACCTGCGACCGACGTCGACGTGGCGATTGGGAGGCGGCTGCGGCACCGATCAGCCGGACCAGGTTGGCGCGAGACGGCGCAACGACTCCTGTGCCGGTTACGCCATCGTCCGACCGGGCGGACCGATGTTCCTGGGCGTCGAGTACAGACGGATTCGCACCAGTTACGCCGTGACGCGATTCTCAAATGACCATGTGACGTTCGCGGTCGGATTCGAGTTTTAGTAAGGACGCGGCGACGCGATGGGACAGAGTACCTCGGGTGGAGCGATGCACGATGTGGGTGGCCAAGGGCGCGTGTTTGGCGATGGCACTGGCAGTCATCGCGTGCGGAGGCGGCGATTCCGCCGCCCCAGCGAATGATGGTGGCACTACCGGCGCTACCGGCACCACCGGCGCAACCGGGGCGACCGGCGGCACGACCGCGCCAACGGCCACGAATCAAGTAAGTGTCCTGGACGGATCGTTCAGCCCGGCCAGCATCATCGTGGCCCCGGGGACGACGGTGACCTGGACATGGGCCGTGGCCGTCACACACAACGTGACCTTCAACGACACCGCCCTTGGTGGTTCTGGCGACCGGAGCACCGGCACTTACACCAAGAACTTTCCCGCCGCCGGCTCGTTCGGATACTCGTGTACGCTGCACGCCGGCATGACCGCCACGGTGACGGTCCAGTAGCGCGCTCAGGATGACCGCGATGCTGTCACCTTGAGCCCGCCGTTCTTCGTGCGAAACAACTCCGCCGTCTCCATGCGGAGCTCGGCCGTGAGTCGCTGCTGCGCCGAGTACAGGGCAACGCGCCAACCCGGGCACTTGCCGCGCACAACGTTACCGAGCTGCGCGTAGAGATTCCTCACGTCCGCTTTTGGCGACGCCCGCACACCGTACGGCGGGTTGGTCGCGATGAGCCCGGCGGCGCCGGCCGGTAGTTCAATCGCCGACACCGCCTGCTGGGTGAACTCGATGTCGGCGAGGACTCCGGCGCGCTCCGCGTTCGCGCGCGATGCCGCAATCGCGCCCTTGTCACGATCGGAGCCGACGATGGGCACCGGAGTCGTCGGACGTTCACCCCCGCGCGCTTCTTTGAAGAGCGTGGTCCATGCCGCCAGATCCACACCCGGCCAGCCGAGCACCGCGAACGTGCGGTTGATGCCGGGGGCGATCCGTCGCGCGATCAGCGCCGCTTCGATCGGGATGGTCCCGGAGCCGCAGAACGGATCGATCAGCGGCGTGTCGCCATTCCAGTCGGCGCCCAGCAGCAGTGCCGCGGCGAGTGTCTCGCGAATCGGCGCCTTGCCGATCGCCTGCCGGTATCCCCGCATGTGCAGCAACTCGCCGGACGAATCCGAGCTGATCTCGAATTCGTCCCGTACGACCCGGACAACGAAGAGTTGTGAGGCGGTTGGCTGCGGTCGTCGGTCATCGGTCTTTGGTCTTTGGTCTTTGATGGCGGACCGAAGACGCTGCTCGATCGCGGCGGTGTGAATCAGCTTGGACTTGCGCGCGGTGACCGCGAACTCCACACCGCGCCCCGGCGCGACAAATCGCTCCCAGTTCACCCGGTTGGCGTTTCGCTGCAGTTCCGCGAATGTGCTCGCCTTGAAGCGCGCGACCCGCACCAGTACCCGCGTCGCCGTCCGGAGCCACAGGTTCGCGCGCATCACGCTGCGCGCGTCGCCCGTCCAGCTTACGCCGCCGTCCTCAACCCGCGCCCGTTCCCCCAGTGCGCGCAACTCCCGGGCGACGATTGGTTCCAGTCCCGGCGCGGCGACGGCGAAGCAGTTGAACAACTCGGTAGCCAAGCAGCGCCAGGAAGATGCCGAAGTAAACGAGCGGGAAGAGCGTGTCCTTCTTGACTGCCCAAAGGTAGTGGACCGTCGCGGTCACAGCGGCCACGTACACGAGCCGGTGCAACTTGGCCCACCGCGCGCCACCGAGCTTCCGCACGGACCAGTTGGTGGACGTCGCCGCCAACGGAATGAGCAAGAGAAACGTCGCCATCCCCACAAAGATGTACTTGTGCTTGATCACCTCGTCCCACATCGCCGGCCAGTCGAAAAACCAGTCCACCGCGGTCCACATCGACACGTGCAGGCACGCGTAGAAGAACGTGAACAGGCCCAGCATGCGGCGGTACTTCGCCAGTGGCCCCAAGTCGAGCAGCTGCCTCGCAGGCGTGATCGCGAGTGTGATCGCCAGGAAACGGATGGTCCACAGCCCTGTCTGGATCTGCAGTTCGCGGATCGGATTGGCGCCCAGATCCGTGAGTCCGCCTCCCGACGGCCCGAGAATGACGAGCCACGTGTTCCACGCCAGCATTCCGGCGGGAATCAGGCAAGCGAGAAAGACCAGCGGCTTGATCCGCGGCAGCACCGCGGACACGCGACTCAATAGTTCTTCCTCAGGTCCATGCCGGCGTACATCGACGCCACCTGATCGGCGTAGCCATTGAACATCAGCGTTCGACGACGCCGGAATTCACCGATGCGCCGTTCGCTGGCCTGCGTCCAGCGCGGATGATCCACTTCCGGATTCACGTTGGCATAGAACCCGTACTCGCTCGGGTTGGCGATGCTCCACGTGGTCCGCGGTTCCTTCTCGACGAACGAGATCCGCACGATGGACTTGATGCCCTTGAAACCGTACTTCCACGGCGCGATGAGCCGGATGGGCGCGCCGTTCTGGTTCGGCAACGGCTTTCCATATACTCCCGTCGCCATGATCGTGAGCGGGTGCATGGCCTCGTCCATGCGCAGACCCTCCACATACGGCCACGGCAGGATACCCATTCGCTGGCCCGGCATCTCCGCCGGTCGCATCACTGTCTCGAACGCGACGTACTTCGCACTCGGCTGCGGCTCGAAACGCGCCAGCATCGCCCCCAGCGGAATTCCCTGCCACGGGATCACCATGCTCCACGCTTCCACGCAGCGCAGGCGGTACGTGCGGTCCTCGATCTTGTGCGCCTTGATGAGGTCGTCGTACGCGTAGTTGCCGCCCTTTTTGCAAAAACCATCGACCTTCACCGTCCACGGCTTGGGCTTGAAAGCGCCCGAGTTCGCCTTGGGATCTTCCTTGTCGGTGCCGAATTCGTAGTAGTTGTTGTAGCTCGTGACTTCCTCGTACGAGTTGGGCGCGTCGTCCTGCTTCTCGGACGCGAACAGGGCGCCCACCCGCCCGACCATCGGCGTGCCGGAGCCAACAGCGAGTGCCGCCACACCCACGCCGCCCAGACCCACCTTCTCCAGGAACTCCCGCCGCTTCAAGTAGATGCTTTCGGGAGTGATTTCGGACGACGGTATGTCGGAGGGGCGCTTGATGATCATGGATGGAGAACCCGTGAGCAGGGGTTTCGGTTCCCGCGGCAGACCGCGCTGTCAATCGTACAGTTTAGCGCGTCGGTTGGTACCCTGCCTCGGCACCCTGTCTCCACACCCTGCGCCCTGAAGTAGTTTCGAAGCGTGTCCTTCCTCAATTTCCTGGACAAGCGGTACTACGGTGCGTCGGTGACCCGCTGGCTGATGGCGCTGGCGGTGCTGTTCAGCGCTTACCTGCTGCTGACGCTGTTGCAGCGCTGGATGAAGCACCGCGTCGGCAAATTCGCGGCGCGCACGGCCACGACGTGGGACGATCTACTCGTCGAGATCATCAGCAGGACGCGCTGGTACTTCCTGCTCGTCCTTTCGCTGGAAGCTGCCGCGCTGTTGGTGCCGGTCAACCGGCGGGCCGCGGCAGCGCTGCGCGCCGCGTTGGTCGTCGCGAGCCTCCTCCAGGCCGGTGTCTGGGGCAACGGCATCATCGCGTTCTTCTCCGAGCGCTACACGCGGCTCAAGACGTCAGGCGACGTGGCATCCCGCGCCACCGTCTACGCAATCGGCTACGGCGCGCGCATTGCCCTGTGGGGACTGCTCATCGTCTCGGGGCTCGGCTTCTTCGACGTCAAGATCACGGCGCTCCTCACCGGACTCGGCATCGGCGGCGTGGCCGTCGCCCTCGCCGCGCAGAATGTCCTGGGCGACCTGTTCGCCGCCGTGGCCATCGTGCTGGACCGGCCGTTCGTGGTGGGTGACGCGATCGCAATCGAGGGCGTCGAGGGCGACGTCGAACAAATCGGCCTCAAGACCACGCGCATCCGCAGCGTGAACGGCGAGCAAGTCGTCATCGCAAACAACGACCTGCTCAAGAGCCGGATTCGCAATTACGGCCGGATTCAGCAGCGCCGTTCGGCGTTTCACCTGGACGTGGCGTACGACACGCCGCCGGACACCGTCGCGCGGATCCCGGAGATCATCAAGGAGATCGTCCAGCGGCAGCCGCAAACGCGCTTCGAACGGGCTCACTTCCTTTCGTTCGGCGACTCGGCGCTGCGCATCGAGGTCGTGTATTTCGTGACGCAGCACGAGTTCCGGAAATTCGCCGACGTGCAGCAGGACATCAATCTCGACATCCTGCGCCGTTTCGCTGCCGAACACATATCGTTCGCATACCCCTCGCGCACTGTCTTCCTGCGCGGTGACACCAGCACCTCGATCGCCGAGCGCACATGACCGCACGCAAAGTCACGTTCTACCGTTGGGCCGAGATGCCGCGCGAGAAGGTTTCCGCGATGCTCGACCGCCGCCTCATCACCGGCGACCGCATGATGCTCGCCCACGTCTATCTCAAGAAGGGCTGCGTCGTGCCACGGCATCAACACGAAAACGAGCAGCTCACGTACATCCTGGAAGGCGGCGTCAAGTTCTGGATCGGCGAGGACGAGAAGGAGATCATCACTGTGCGCGCCGGCGAGGTCCTGCACATACCGTCCATGGTCTGGCACAAGGCCGAGGCACTCGAAGACACGGTCGACGTTGACGTGTTCAGCCCGCCGCGCCAGGACTGGCTGGACAAGACGGACTCCTACCTGCGACGCTGATGGAGCTGGGACTCAAGGGCAAAGTCGCCGTTGTCACCGCGGCCAGCAAAGGCCTGGGCCGCGCGGTCGCGCACGAACTCGCGGCCGAGGGTGCGAGCATCGTGATGTGCGCCCGCGGCGAGAAGGCGCTCGGCAAGGCGCGCGATGAGATCGCGCGCGCCACCAAGGCCAAGACGCTCGCCGTGGTCGCCGACGTTTCCACGCTCGACGGACTCGACAAGATCGCCGCCGAAGCCATCGAACGGTTCGGCCGTGTTGACATCCTCGTGAACAACGCCGGTGGTCCGCCGTCGGGCCCGTTCGAAAAGCACAACTGGGTGGAATGGAGTGCGGCGGTGGACCTCACGCTGCGCAGCGCCGTGGAACTGACACGCCGGCTGTTGCCGGGCATGCGCGAGCGCCGCTGGGGTCGCGTGGTGAACATCACGTCCATCGCGGCCAAGCAGCCGGTGGATGGCCTGATGCTCTCCAACTCCATCCGCGCGGCGGTCACCGGGTGGGCGCGCACGCTGGCCAACGAAGTCGCGCGCGACAACATCACCGTGAACAACCTGCTGCCGGGGTTCACGCGCACCGAGCGCGTCAAGGAACTCAACGAGGCGACCGCGTCGCGCGAAGGCCTGACGGTCGAGGAAGTGGAGCGCCGCACGGAAGGCCAGATCCCGATGCGCCGCATGGCGGAACCCGCGGAGTTCGCGGCCGCGGCCGCATTCCTCGCCAGCGAACGCGCCAGCTACATCACCGGCCAGTCCATCGCCGTGGACGGCGGCTGGATCCGCTCGCTGCTCTAGCCTCCTACCCCACGGTCTTCGAGAACCGCCGCACGCTGAGCGCTATCACGCCGACGGCGAAAGCAACGAGGATCAGCGATTCGCGCCACATGGCCTCGAGCCCCGCTTCGCGCAACAGGACTCCGCGCAGAATCTTGAGATAGTGCGTCAACGGCAGTATCGCGCCGATCCACTGCGCCGGTTCCGGCATCGCCTCGCGCGGAAACATGTAGCCGGAGAGCAGGATGTTCGGCAACATGAACATGAAGCTCATCTGCATCGCCTGCGCCTGCGTCTGGGCCACCGTCGACACGAACAGCCCAAGCCCGAGGTTCGCGACGATGAACGCGGCGCTCAGCGCGTACAACAACAGCAGGCTTCCGCGCAGCGGAATATGGAAGAGCAGTTTCCCCAGGATCAGGATCACCGTCATCTGCACGTACCCCACCAGGGCAAACGGTGTGATCTTGCCGAGCATCAGGCTCGTCTTGGTGATGGGCGTGACGACGAGCTGCTCCAGAGTGCCACGCTCGCGTTCGCGCACGATGGCCATGCTCGTGATGACGATGAGCGTAATGGACAACAGGAGGCCCACCAGGCCCGGCACGATGTACGACGAACTCTTGAGCGCCGGGTTGTACCAGGGACGCACGCGCACCTCCACAGCCGGCCGGCCACCGGCGCTCATCCGCGCCGACGCAATCGACGCCGCGCCGATCGCCGCGCTCGACGCCAACGGGTCGGCCGCATCCACGATCATCTGGGCCTGCGCCCCCTGCCCTCGCTTCAGTCGATGCGCGAAATCCGGCGGGATGATCACCGCGGCCCGGATTTCCCCGCCCTGCACCATCCGCCGGATGGCGTCGCGGCTGCGCGCGGCGGCGACAATGTCGAAGTACCCGGTGTTCTTCATGATGTCCACGAGCGCGCGGCTTTGCGCGGTGCGTGACTCGTCCAGCACCACCGTCGGCAGGTGCCGCACCTCCGTGCGAATCGCGTAGCCAAACAATGCCAACTGGATCGCCGGCAACCCCACCATCATTCCCAGAGTCAGCCGGTCGCGGCGCATCTGGATGAATTCCTTTCGCACCATCGGCCAAAAGGCGGACCGCCGGAAATCGAAAATCGGAAATCGGAAATGGAACTTCATCGCCCGACCCCTTGGCCGACGTTCGATTTCCGCTTTCCCATTTCCGATTTCCGTTCGTCCTGATGCTGCAGTTGTATGAACACCTCTTCCACGCTCATCGCGCCGAACTGCTTTGTCACTTCGTCGGGCGTCCCCAGCGCAATGAGGTGTCCGCGCGACATGAACGCCAGCCGGTCGCAGCGCGCCGCCTCATCCATGTAGTGGGTCGTGGCGAGGATCGTCGTGCCCCGTCGCGCCATGGTGTGGATGATCTCCCAGAAGCGCCGGCGCGACGCGGGATCCACACCGGCCGTGGGCTCGTCCAGGAACACGACCGGCGGCTCGTGTGCCGTGGCGCACGCCAGTGCCAGCCGCTGTTTCAAGCCGCCGCTCAGCGTGCCGGCGTACTGATTGATGCGTCCTTCCAGGTCCAGCTCGCGCACCAGCGTCGCTATGCGCGCGGCGCGCGTGCTGCCATGCAATCCGTAGATCGTTCCGTAAAAGCTGATGTTCTCGATGACGGTGAGGTCGTCGTACAACCCGTACTTCTGCGACATGTAGCCGATTTTCCGGCGCACCTGCTCACCCTCTGTTCCCACGTCGAAGCCCGCCACCGTCGCCGCGCCGGCGCTCGGCGCCAACAAGCCGCACAGCATCCGGATCGTGGTCGTCTTGCCCGATCCGTTCGGGCCCAGCAAGCCAAAGACCTCGCCGCGCTTCACCGCGAGCGTCAGCCCCTCGACGGCGACCAGCGTGCCGAATGCCTTTCGCAGCGCGCGGGTGTCAATCGCCGCTCCGCCATCCGCAACTGGAACCGCAACCGACGACTGCGACGCGGTCACGGTCTCGAAGCCGTATTGATGCGAACGGTTATCGGCAACCCGGGCTTGAGCAAATGCGTGCTGTCGCGAAACGCCACCTTCACGCCGAACATCAGGTCCGCGCGTTCCTCGTCCGTCAGCGCCACGCGAGGTGTGAACTCGGCCTTGTTGTTGATCGCGACCACGCTTCCCGTGAATGGGCGGTCCAGCATTCCGTCGAGCACGCCCTCGGCGCTCGCCCCCAGCTGAACGCCGGGCAGCAGGGTCTGGTTCACGTAGATGCGGACATACGGGTGTGCGAGTTCACCGATCGTCATCGCCGACACCCCGGCGCCGATCACCTCGCCAGGCTCGACATTCCGCAGCAACACCACGCCCGTCACCGGCGACGTCAGCACCAGGTCGCTCGCCGTTTGTTCCGCCGCGGCAAGCGCCGCCCGGGCGCTCTGCACTTCGGCACGCGCCGCCGACACCCGTTCAGGGCGCGCGCCCTCCTTCAGGAGTCGCAACGCCTCGGTCAGCGCCTCGCGGCGCGAGTTGGCAGCGGTCGCTGCGTTCGTTGCGGCATCCGCCTGCTGTGCGCTCACGCTACCGCTCTGCACCAGTGCGGTGACCCTCGCCAGGTCCTGCTTCGTGCGCGTCGCCTCGCTTTCCGCCGCCCGGAGTTCCGATTCCGCCCTCGCGATTTCGGCCGGACGCGCACCCGCCACCAGGTCGCGCCATTGTGCCTCGGCGGACGCCACGCGTGCGCCACGCGCGTCGACTTCAGCCGCGACAGTGGACTGCGTCAGCGAAACGAGCGTGTCGCCAGCGCGCACGGTGTCGCCTTCCACGCGCCAGACCTTGAGCACGCGCGCCGGCGTGAGCGGTGCAATGTCGACTTCGACGACTTCGATGGTGCCCGTCCCCTCCACGGCGCTCCGGTCGGTGCGACAGGCGGCGGCGAGAGTGGCCGCGGCGAGCGCGGCAAACAGGATGATGCGTGTCGTCATGGGCGGAGGGCGCTCCGGAAGAACGACGGCAACTCCCACCGGCGCTGTTCCATGAACCGCACGAAGGCCGCGTCGTCCATGCCCATCACGATCGAGAGCATCGGGCGCGCGGCAAAAGGAAAGATGCAGAGCGAAATGAGATTGACCGCGAACTGTTGCGGCGCAATGGGTCGCATGGTGCCGGCTTCCACGCGCTCGTTGATCTGGCGGCCGAGCACTGCAAGCGCCGGCACGAGCGCTTCGCCAGGCGCGGCGCCTGACACGGCCGCCAGGAACTGCGCCACGCGCTCCGGCTGGTGGTGCAACTCTGACAGGAGGTAGCCAGGCAGGAACGGATTCAGCATCAGGTTGTCGATGTACGTCGCGATCAGGCTGTCGATTTTCTCATCCAGCGGCATGTCCGAGCCAAGGATTCGTACGACCGCCGGGAACAGGCGCGACGCCACCTGCTGGAACACCGCGGCGCTGAGCCGCTCCTTGGAGCGGTAGTAGTAGTGCAACAGCGCCTGATTCACGCCGGCTTCGGCCGCGATCTCCTGCATGCGAGCGCCGGATGTGCCGCGCCGGACAAAAACCGCGCGCGCTGCATCGAGAATGCGGCGTTCGGTTTCCGAATCGTTCGCCTTGCGCCGGGTTTTTCGCACGGGCGCCCGGCGTCGCTTCCCCTTGAGCATCTTGTTTAACTGTTTAGTTAACGCAAGAAACTGAGGATTTCGCTCCCGCCGCGCAAGGGGGCTCAGACCAGCTCGGCTTTCAGGGAGATTGCGACGGCCTTGAGCGCGCGCGATACCGGGCAGCCTTCCTTGGTCTCGTTCGCGATGCGCTGGAAGGTGTCGTTGTCGATGCCGGGCACCGTGGCTTTCACGGTCAAAACGATCGTCGTCACCGTCATCCTGTCCGCCACTTTCTCGACCGTGCACGCGGCCGAGCTCACGATACGCGTTGGCGTGGTGCCGTTCTTCTCAAGGGCTCCGCTCAGCGCCATGCTGAAACAGGACGCTTCTGCCGCGGCCAGCAGTTCTTCGGGATTCGTCCCTTTGGCCTGCTCGAAGCGCGAGGCAAACGTGTACGCGCCACCGATTCCGGTTTCTCCCTCGAACGTTCCCGAACCGCCTTTGAGGCCGCCCGTCCATACTGCGCTGGCAATCCGTGTTGGCATAGTGATGACCGAGTACGGGGTTCAGGGTGCAGGGTGCAGGGTGCAGGGTGCAGGGTACCGCATGCGCCACACGCCCATCATGATACCTGCTCGAAGTACAACAATGCCTCATCGAACCATCCGGGCATAGGCCTGTCATCCCACTAGTCATGCCGCTCAAGATCATCGTTCGCGAAAACGGCCCCTTCGCCGTGGACCTCAGCACTGGCGACCTCCAACTCGTGGACCACCTGGGCAATACCATTCCGCTGCCTGCGCCGAAACCCGGCAAGACGACCATCAGCCTGTGCCGCTGCGGCGCATCGGCAAACAAGCCGTTCTGCGATTCCACGCACAAGAAGATCGAGTGGAAGGGCGCCAACCCGACCGGCATCGAATCCACACCGTCCTCGGAGCCGCCGCGTCCGGCATGACGATCGCTGAACGCCAGTTGCCGCGCACGGTCGAAGAGCTGGAGGACCGGCTCTCCGAGCCAAGCGACGCGACCGTGGCCGCGCTGCGCGACTCGCCCGGCGACGTGATCGTGCTGGGCGCGGGCGGCAAAATGGGACCGACGCTCGCGCGCATGGTCGAGCGCGCGGCCCGCATCGCCGACGGCTCCATCCGGCGACGCGTGTTCGCGGTGTCGCGCTTCTCGTCGGATTCGGCTGCGCTGGCGCTGCAGCACGCCGGCGTCGCCGTGATTCGAGCCAATCTCCTGGACCTCGGTGCCGTTGAACGCTTGCCGGACGCGCCCAACGTGATCTTCATGGCCGGCCAGAAGTTCGGGACGAAGGACGCGCCGGCCCGCACCTGGATGCTGAACGGAGCGGTGCCCGCGCTTTGCGCCCAGCGATACAAAGCGTCGCGCGTCGTCGCGTTCTCGACGGGCAACGTGTATCCCCTCGTCCCCGTCGCGAGTGCCGGCGCGGACGAGACGACGGCGCCAGGCCCCGTGGGTGATTACGCGGCGTCGTGCGTCGTGCGCGAGCGCGTCTTCACGCTGGCGTCGAAATTGTGGGGCACGCGCGTCGCGATCATGCGGCTCAATTACGCGATCGACCTTCGCTACGGCGTACTCACCGACATCGCGACCAAGGTGCACCGCGGTGAACCCGTCGACGTCACCATGGGACACGTGAACGTCATCTGGCAGGGCGACGCGAATCGTGCTGCCATCGCGATGTTGCCGCTGGCAGCGAATCCGCCGCTCGTTCTCAATGTCAGCGGCGGCACGACGCTCTCGGTTCGCGCGCTCGCAAGCCAACTGGGCAAGCGCTTGGGAAAAACGCCACAGTTCGCCGGCCAGGAAGCACCTGACGCGCTGCTCACGAACACCGCTCGCTATCGCTCCCTGCTCGATCCGGTTGAGACGAAAACCGAACTCCTGCTCGACTGGGTCGCGGAGTGGGTACGCGAGGGGCGCCCGCTTCTCGGCAAGCCGACGCACTACGAGTCACGCTTGGGTGCGTTCTGATGAGTGATCCGGCCGCATCGGCTCGAGCGCTGCTCAGGAGCGGCGTGGCGATTCCGGCGCATCCGTTGGCGCTGACGCCAGCGCGCGCGCTCGACGAGCGGCATCAACGCGCCCTCACCCGCTACTACTGGGCAGCCGGCGGTGGCGGCATCGCGGTTGGCGTGCATACCACGCAGTTCGCGATTCGGAACCCGCGCTTCGGGCTGTACCGTCCCGTGCTCGAACTCGCCGCCGAAGCGGTGCGCGCACTGTGGACCGCACACCCGCGCCCGTTCGTCATGGTCGCTGGCGCCATCGGCCCCACGGCGCAGGCCGTTGCCGAAGCCGAGATCGCGAAGTCGCTTGGATACGACATCGTCCTGTTGAGCTTGGCCGCTTTGCCGGACGCCAGCAACGCCGACCTCATCGCGCATTGTCGCGCGGTGGCCGAGGTCATGCCCCTGTTCGGTTTCTACCTGCAACCGGCCGTCGGCGGACGGCATCTCGATTACGCGTTCTGGCGAGAGTTGGCCGAGCTGCCAAACCTGTGGGCCGTGAAGGTCGCACCGTTCGATCGCTACCGGACGGCGGATGTCGTCCGGGCCATCGGCGAATCGGGGCGCGACGACGTCGCGCTCTACACCGGCAACGACGACAACATCGTCGAAGACCTGGCCACGCCGTTCGCCGTGAACGCCGGTGGCGATTGGCGCACGCGCTGGATGGACGGCGGACTGCTGGGCCAGTGGGCGGTGTGGACGAGCCGCGCCGTGGACCTGCTGCAACGCGTGCAAGGCGCGCGCGCCAGCGGCATTGTCGGCACGGAGCTGCTGCGCGAAGGCGCCGCGCTCACCGACGCCAACGCGGCGATCTTCGATGTCGCCAACCGGTTCGCGGGATGCGTCCCGGGAATCCACGAAGTGCTGCGACGCCAAGGGCTGATGCGCGGCGTGTGGTGCCTGGACCCGCATGAGCAGCTCTCACCGGGTCAGACGCGCGAGATCGACCGCGTGTGTCGCGACTACCCGTTCCTCACCGACGACGATTTCGTCGCCGCGAATCTGGACGGCTGGCTGGCTTAAGTGGGCAACAGCGCCGAGACCCAAGTCCGCCCGGCGGGACTCTCGAAACGCTCGCGGTAGTCAGCGGCGGCGGTGATGCTCAGGTCGAACACCGGTGTTGCGGTCGTCAGGGCGCCTTTCGACGCGAGCGTCGCAATCTCCGGCCGCGGCACCAGCCGCGCCGCACCCGACGCGTCGCGATAGAACACGCGTCCGCCCGCCACGAGGCGCGTGTTCAAGACGCGCTCCAGCGTTTGCAGGCCGCGGAACAATCCATCGATCGAGCACCCTGACGCCTGCTCCGGCGTCGGATCCACGCCGATGGCGAGGAAATGATCATCTCTCCATTCACGCGCGCAGCGCAACGGATGGCCGTGCGCGTTCCATTGTGCGAGGAAGTGATCGACCTCGGTCAGGAGCTTCGTCGCGTCCGCACCCTTGAGGGGCCGATCGCTGGCAAAGACCCAGACACGGGCGTTGGCGGGAAGGGCCTCGAATGGCACAGCGGGCATGCACGGAAACTACAACCGCGCATCGCGGAGCACGCAGAAAACGCGGATTGAACAACGGACGGCAAATGCTGAGCGCCCGCCTCAAACCTCATGACAACAACGACTTCAAAGGCTGTCCGGGTGCCGGAATGCTATTGCTCCGGTTCGAGCCTCGAACAGCCAACCTTTCAGAAACTGTTTGTGTCCAATTGTGCGTAGTGATATCCACCTCGCACAGGACACACAGAGATGCGCGCTCCCCGCACGAGCCTCCCCGATCTGCAGGCCGTCGTCGACGAGTCGGATGTCGGAACGACCGGCGAATCCCAGCTTCGGCTGGTGGACCACGGGTCGGGGCCTGCTCTTCCAACGGAATCGGAGGACCTGCGACCGATCATAGAGCAGTTGCTGGGCGAACTCCGCTCGCAGCGGCGCCGCGCCGGCCGACTCATCGTGAAGACCGGCGGCAAGGTCCTGTTCCTGCGCTCCCAGGACGTGGAGTGGGTCGAGGCCGCCGGAAACTACGTTCGCTTGCACGTGGGCGGTGAGGCGTACCTGTACCGCGAAAGCATGAAGAACATGGAATCGCGGCTCGACGGCGAGCAGTTTGTACGCATTCACCGGTCTGCGATCGTGAATCTGGACCGGATTCGTGAGTTGCAGCCGTGGTTTCACGGCGAATATGTCGTGATCCTCCAGGACGGCACCAAGCTCATGGCGAGCCGGGTGTTCAGCGACCGGCTCGGCCGGCTTATCGCCTGAGTTCGGCGCGGAGCGCGCCGTCCAACCGCGGGTGCCGGAACACGAATCCGGCGCCCGCGAGCTTTTTCGGCACCACGCGCTGGCTCGCCAGGATGGTGTTGTCGGCCATCTCGCCAAACAGCAGCGAGAGTCCGGCCTTGGGGACGGGGAGCAGCGCCGGCCGGTTGAGGACGCGGCCGAGCGTTTCGGTGAACTCGTCGTTTCGCACCGGCTCAGGGGCCACCATGTTCACTGGTCCTGACAGCGTCGGAGTCGCAATCGCAAACGCCAGCGCGGCGACGAAGTCTTGCAGCGCCATCCAGCTCATCCACTGGCGGCCATCGCCCAGCCGCCCGCCAACACCCATTTGAAACGGCGGCAACATGCGGGCCAACACGCCGCCACCACGCGCCAGCACCAGTCCGGTGCGCCAGAGGACAACCCGGATGCCGGCCGCCGCGGCAGGTTCCGTGGCACCCTCCCATTCGCGCGCCAGCTGTGCCAGAAAGTCGTCGCCGCCCGCACTCGACTCGTCCAGCACTTCGTCGTCGCGGTGCGCGCCGTAGTAGCCGATCGCCGAACTGCTGATCAGCGTCGCGGGGCGCCGCGGCAGCGATGCGATAGCCTCGGCCAAGGCGCGCGTCCCGCGCACGCGACTCTCGCGGATCTTGCGGCGGCGTTCGGCGGTCCAGCGCTGCGCGATTGGTTCGCCCGCGAGGTTGATGACGAGATCAGGCGCGCATCGCGCTACTGCCTCACGGTCTATCTGGCCCGACTCGGGATCCCACGCCACACGACCTTCGCCGGACGGGGCGCTGCGCACCAAGCGCGACGTCCGATAGCCCTGTTCCTGCAGCCAACCGGCGATCGCGGAGCCCAGGAATCCTGATGAACCACTAAGGAGGACGTTCGGCACGTCAGTAAGGTCAACCTGCCCACTACATCATGCCAGTGCGGCATGCCAGTGCGGCATGCCAGTGCGGCGACGTCCTTGAAGGTGACCCCGAACGCCACGCCGCGCACCCTGTTCAGTCAGACGTAAACACCGCGACTGCAGAGTATCGCCTGCGCAATGATCTCAATGACTTCGGGCCGATCGTAATAGCGTGAATCAACGCGCCGGCGCAACGCTGCGAGCAGTTCGTCGCTGAGGCGAAAGCCGGGAGCGGGCGACTTGTGCGGGGTCTGGAGTGTGAGGCTCATGGTTTTCGGTCCTGAGCCCCAGTATCGGCAGATGCACCCACCGGTTTAGCGGCGGACGACCGACGCGCTTAACGTCACAGCAATCCGATGGCGCACATTCTCTACGTTGACGACGAACCCGCGGTCGGCCTCATTCTCCAGGATACGCTGGAGCACTTGGGCCACAGCGCGATTGGCGCGTCCAACGTACCCGAGGCGCTGGCAGCGTTGGCGCGCGGCGGCATCGACCTGATCATTTCGGATTACAAGATGCCGGGGCTGTCGGGCCTGGAGTTTCTCGAACTCCTGCGGGAACAGGGCCGCGACATCCCGCTGATCATGCTCACCGGGTTCGCCACCATCGAGCACGCCGTCGTTGCGATCAAGGCCGGCGCCGCGGATTACATCACCAAGCCCATGCAGCCGGAGCAGCTCGCGCACGCGGTGGCAACCGCGCTGGAACTCACGCGTCTCAAGCGCGAGAACGACGCGCTCCGTCTTGAGGTCATGCACATCCGTGCCGAGCGGCAGATTCTCGCCAAGAGCGCGGCAATGGAGCGCGTGATGCAAACCGTGTCCGCCGCCGCGCCGACCCGTGCGACGGTGCTGCTCCTGGGCGAGTCCGGTACGGGCAAGGAACTGCTGGCGCGCGCCCTGCACGACCAGAGCGATCGACGGGACCAGCCGTTCGTGCACATCAATTGCGCCGCGATTCCGGACGGCCTCGTGGAAAGCGCGCTTTTTGGCCACGAGAAGGGCGCATTCACGGGCGCCATCAAGCGCGTGGAAGGCGCGTTCGAGCGGGCGCATGGCGGCACCCTGTTGCTGGACGAAATCACCGAAATGCGGCTGGACCTCCAAGCCAGGTTGCTGCGGGTGCTGCAGGAGCAGGAGTTCGAGCGCGTCGGCGGCACGACGCAGATCAAGGTGGATGTGCGCGTCGTGGCCACCTCGAACCGCGATCTGGACCAAGCAGTAGAACGCGGTGAGTTCCGGCGCGACCTCTACTACCGGCTGAACGTGATGCCAATCCAGATACCGCCGCTGCGCGATCGTATCGAAGACGTGCCAATCCTGGCGCACCATTTCGCTCGCCGTGCCGGACCGGAGCTCAACCGGTCCGCGGTGACCATCTCGTCAGATGCCATCGCGCTGCTACAGCGCTATCAGTGGCCGGGCAACGTGAGAGAATTGCAGCATGCGGTCGAACGCGCGGTGATCCTGTCGTCGACGCCGGCCCTCACCGCGGCGAGCTTCGAGCATGTGCGCGCAGCCGTGGCTGCGCAGCAAGTTCCGGCGGTTGCACCGGCTTCGAGCGCACCAACGGTTGGCGGCTTCGGCGTACCAACGCTCAATCTCGACGACGCCGAGGCGGCCATGATTCAGGAAGCGTTGCGCGCCACCGGAGGAAACCGCACCCGCGCCGCGGAACTACTCGGCATCACGGACCGGACGCTGCGCAACAAGCTCACGCCGAAGCGGAAGCGAACCGGAAAGAAATAGGCGGAAAATCTTTCCGACCGGAAGAATTTTCCGTTTTTTTCAAGGCAATGTCTGTCCAGAGCGCTTGTAGTCGGATTGGTGTAAGACGCTCTCCTGCAAGGAGTTGACCACTTTAAAACGACAGTGCTGTTTGGCCCGCGGAACGTGGCCCGGCAGTTGCTTTAGGGAAGGCTGACAGCTCGCCCCACCGCAGCATCAGCCCGCCCGCCCAATGCCGCTCCAGCGCCAGCAACCCGACTCCCACCGCTCCCGCGCCGCCCATCCCCGTCGCGCAACTGCCCGACAGGCGCTCCTCGTGAGTCACGTCGGACTCGTGCACCATGTCGCCCGCCAGTTGGCGCGCCGGCTCAGCACCGAAGCGCAGCTCGACGAACTGGTGAGCGCCGGTTCGCTTGGTCTCATCCAGGCCGTGGATTCGTTCGACACCAAGCGCGGTCTGGCGTTCTCGACGTACGCCGTGCCGCGCATTCGCGGCGCGATCCTCGACGAGCTGCGCCGCATGGATCACGTCTCCCGCGGCGTCCGTCGCCACGCCCGCGATGTGAGTCAGGCACGCGCCGCGCTGACCACGGCGCTTGGCCGCGAGCCCACCGAAACCGAACTGTCGCGCGACATGCACGTGCCCGCCTCGGCGCTGCGCCAGTGGGGACTCGATTTGCAGAGCGCCGCGTTGGCGTCGCTCGATCAACCCGTGCGCTCCGACCATCCCGGCGCAACGCTGGGCGACGCGATCACGGACGATCGCGCGGACTGCATCGAGGATGTGCTGACGCAGCAGCAGGAACTGACGCTGGTTCGCGAGGCGATTGCAGGTCTCAAGGAGCAGGAACGCACCGTGCTGGCCTTGTCGTACTTCGAGGAACTGAAGCTCCAGGAGATCGCGCAGGTGCTCGGCCTGTCCGTCTGCCGCATCTCCCAAATCCGGACCGCCGCGCTTTCGCGCCTCCGGATTCAGCTCAGCGGCCTTCGCGCTGCCTGAGGGCCGCAAGGCTCGGGATGCGAAATCCCGACCCTTCGGCCAGCGGCTCGCCGCCCAGCACCACCGCGATTTCGTGGATGTAGGGCGACGGTCCACCGGCTGACGCACCCGTCGCGGCCACGTGGATCCACCCGTCATGCTCGGTCAGGTCGAGACTGATGGGTGCGCGACGATCGGCGGCCGCCGCACGTCCAACCAGAACGATCAACGCACGGACGAATATCCAACGATGCGTTCGCACCGGCGGCGCAACGGCATTGATCGTGACCGTTCGATCCCGTAGCGACGCGTGCAGCGCGATGACTGCCGATGCGGCCTGCGCGGCGTCACCGGGGTCGAACGCCTCGACTCCCCCGTTCGGCCCGCCCACTGCGCGAATGACATTCACGATCTCGTGCAGGCGATCCACCTCCGTCGAGACCTGCGCCCGCGTGGCCTCGCGGGAATAGTCCGGCTCCATGCACAACGACATGAGCGCGGACATGGAGGCGGCCCGGTTGTTGAGCGCGTGCGCCACGCCGCGGAGCACGTTATCCACGTGACCATTCCATTCACGCAGCGCCTCGGCGCTGAGCGGCGCAATGGGGTCGGAGACCGGCGGAGTGTTCATGAAGTGAAAGTGACTCTGGCGCTACGTGCCGCGGTTGGTCAGTGTACGCATTGATGTGATCGTCGTGCGGCCGTGGCGCAAGCGCGGGCCGCTGGGCCCCGCAACCCGGACACCATGCTCTCAGTCCTCGGACTGACCGCACAATTGATGGTCGCCGTTCCGGTGGACACACCGCCACCGGCGCCGCGTCCCCGCGTGAAGGCCGTCGAGGTCAGTGATTGGTACAACCGCCGACTCACGCTGCATCGTCGCCTCAGCTACGCGGCGATCCCCGTTTTCGCGTTCCAGTGGACGGCTGGACAGCAAGTCTGGGAGAAGGGCACCGCGGCGCCTGCGTGGGCGCGCACCGGGCACCGGATCGGCGCGGGGACGGTCGCCACGATCTTCACCGTCAACACCGTGACCGGACTCCTGAACCTGTGGGACTCCCGATCGGCACCCCAAGGGCGCAAGCAACGCTACTTCCACGCCATCTCGATGATGGTCGCCAACACCGGGTTCACCTGGGCGGGCGCGGTCCTCTCGGAACAGGCGGAGACCGACTTCTCCAAGCGGACGCTCCACCGGAAGGTCGCCCTCACGTCCATGGGGATCTCCGTCGCCAGCGGTGTCCTGATGAAGTACTTCAACAAATGATGCCCGGACCTCTGCCCACCCTGACGTGACCACGCCCGCTGTGCTGGTGCAACTCTTCGAGCCGTGGTCGAGTCTCTATGCGGACTCCAGGCTCGTCGCTACGCTCGTCGTGTTCGGGCATATCGCGTCGTTGATGGTCGCTGGCGGACTGGCGATCACGTTCGACCGAGGTACGCTACGCGCCGTTCGGGCCACGGACTTGCGCTCGCGGCATCTCGCTGAACTCGCCGGCGCTCACCGGATGGTCATCGCGGGTTTGGCGATGTCGGCGGTCACCGGATCGTTGCTGTTTGCCTCCGATGTCGAAACGTATTTCGTCTCTTGGATCTACTGGACGAAGATGTCGTTGATCGTGGTTTTGCTGGCCAACGGGTGGAACATGTCGCGGGTGGAGGGAACCCTGCGCCTCGCACCGTCTGACGCGGAACCCGGTTGGCGCCGCATGCGCACCTCCGCCGTTGTCAGTCTGGTGCTGTGGTTTGCGATCGCACTGGCTGGCGTCGCCCTGGTGAACGCGGTATGAGCACGCCGCAGGGTGGATGCGTGTCGTGTCCGGCCAGTGATGCAGTGCGTCGTCGGGATTTTTTGCGCGACCTGGTCACTGGCGCCGTGGTGGCCGCCGGCATGGTTGGCGTTGGCCCGCTTCCTGCCGCGGCGCTTCCCGTTTCGTTCGGCGCCGGTAGCGGTACGCGCGACGACAAGACCTACGCGTTGCCCGCGGCGGATGGCGTGGTGATCGACAAGGATGAATCGGTGATCATCGCCCGCTTCCAGAACCGGGCGTACGCGTTCTCACTGGCGTGCCCGCACCAGAACACCGCGTTGCGCTGGGAGGCCAAGGCCGGACGGTTCCAGTGCCCGAAACACAAATCGCGCTACCAGCCAGACGGCGTCTTCATCGACGGCCGTGCGACGCGCGGCCTGGACCGGCTTGCGGTGCGCAGAGACGGCGAGAGATTGCTCGTCAACCTCGACGCCGCCTACGAAGAAGACAAGCACGCCGAGTGGAAGTCGGCGTTCGTGCAACTGTGACTAACACGGAGATGCGGCATGTGCTGTGATGATTGCGTGAACCGCCGGCAGTTCCTGGCGATGACCGCGGGAGGCGCCGCAGCCGCGGCGCTCGCGGCCTGCGGTGACGGAAACGTGAGTGGCATCGCACCGAAGGTCACGACGCTGGGTCCCGGTGGCGGCGGTGGCGGCGGTGGTGGCAGCCCTTCACAGATCGTCGCCGTCGTCGGCGATTACCCCGGGCTGGCCACCATCGGCACGCTGGTCATGATCGACAGTTCGTTTGTGGCCGTGAAGCGCACGGGAGCGACGACGTTCGACGCGTACCTCATGACCTGTACCCACCAACAGTGTCTCACGGACATCGTCGCCAACGCGTTCAAGTGCCCTTGTCACTTCTCCGCGTTCGACAACAACGGCAAAGTCACGGCCGGTCCGGCGTCGAGCGACCTGGCCAAGCTGACGACCTCGTACAACGCAGCAACGGACACACTAACTATCACGTGATGCTGCTCGGCATTGCCGGGATGGTGGGGTCAGGCAAGACCACGCTGGCGCGCGCGCTGGCCGCGCGATTCGGACTGCAACTGGCGCTGGAAAGTGTGGACGAGGAGAACCCGTGGCTCGACTCGTTCTACTCAGGGCCGGATGGGATGCGTGCGTACGGACTGCACCTCCAGCTGCACTTCCTGGCCACGCGATTCGCCAGCATGCGACGCATGCGCGGCCTGGGCGGCAGTTGGATCCTGGACCGCACGTGGTACGAGGACGCCGAAGTGTTCGCGCGCGGCCTCCACGAGCAGGGCTTCCTCACCGACGAAGAGTGGTCGCTGTACCGGCGCCTGTACGCCGAGTTGCTCTACGCGCCCGCGGCGCGCCCGCCCCGCCTGCTCATCTATCTGCATGCGCCGCTGGACACGACGCTGGCCCGTATCGCCGAGCGCGGCCGTCCCAAGGAGCGCGATGCCGATCGCGCGTACTTCGAACAACTGCACGCGCGATACGCGAACTGGATCGCCGCGTTCCGGCACTGTCCCGTGCTGTCAATCGACGTGCGTGAGTACGATCTCTTCCGCGACTCAGCGGGTGCCGCGGAGGAAATCGCGGCGCGCGTGCGCCAGCGGCTGGAGCGCGAACTCCCGCAAACGGAACTGTGGCCGGTGACGAAACCACAGACGCCCGCGCTCGGCGGGACCCTGCAGTGACCGCGAAGGGCAGGAGTGAAGGGCGACTCTCCCGGATGATGAAACGCACGGTTGTCGTCACATTTGCGCTGGCCGCGATGTCGTGTCGCAACGCCGACTCGCGTGCGGCCACCGACTCGACACTCCAGCGTGATTTGGCGCTCGCCGGCCAATCGAGCGCGGAGCCGCAGTTGAACGACACTGCATTGACGCCGCCACAAGCGACAACCCCGCCGAAGGCGAAAGCGCCGACGATGAGCGAGGTTGCGCCGGCGCAGCCGCCGTTCCGCGGCATCCCGGCCGGCGCGACGTTCGCGCTGACGACGAAGGGCGCGATCTGCACGACCAACCTTGCCGGCGACAAGATCACGGCAACCATCACCGCTGACGTTGACGGCGATAACGGCGCGGTGATTCCGGGTGGGTCTACCGTCGTGCTGGAGGTCGTGCAGGTAACGCCCGGCAGCACGCCCGAGTCCGCGACGATCACGCTCAGGATCCGGTCGGTAATCGTGAACGATCAGCCGGTCGCGGTGCCGTCCGATGTCAGCGTGACGTCGCAGCTCGAGCGGCACACGATGCCGCGCGACAGGGGCGCCGACCGGCGCAAGGTCGTGGGTGGCGCGGTTGCCGGCGCCATCGTGGGCCAGATCCTGGGCAAGGACACCAAGTCCACCGTCACCGGCGCTGCGGTCGGTGCCGCGGCGGGCGCCGCCACCGCGGCCGCCACTGGCACGAAGTACGACGCCTGCCTCCCGGCCGGCGGCACACTCCGCGCGACCACGCGCGAGCCCGTTCCTCTCACCGCAACGCAATGACAACAAAGTCCAGGCCTGATCCGCGGTATCCCATAGGCAAGTTCCGCCGACCCAAGGGCGCCCTGTCGACGCCAGATCGCGCGGCGATGGTCATCGAGATTGCCGCCGCGCCGGCCGCGATGGAGGCCGCGGTGCGTGGATTGAATGCGAAACAGCTGGACACGCCTTACCGGCCCGGAGGCTGGACCGTGCGCCAGGTGGTGCATCACGTACCAGACAGTCACATGAACGCGTACATCCGGTTCAAGCTGGCGCTGACGGAAGACGTCCCGATCATCAAGCCGTACGACGAAGCCAAGTGGGCCGAGCTGCCCGACAGCAAAAGCGAACTCGTGACGGAGTCACTCACGCTGCTCGAGATGGTTCACAAGCGCTGGCACGTCGTGCTGACGCACATGCAGCAGTCCGACTTCCTGCGGAAGCTGAATCACCCCGAGTGGGATGCGCCGCTGACGCTGGACGCGATGCTGGCGCTGTATGCTTGGCACGGCAAGCACCACGTTGCGCATATCACCGATCTGCGGAAGCGCGAGGGCTGGTCGAACGGGAAATCGTGAATCGGACTATTGGCGACACTGCCCCTTCGGGTCCGGTTTCGGTTTGTCCACCACCAGCCGTTGCTCCCGGTTCCCGATCGCCCTGGCGGTATTGAATACCAGTTGTGAAACGCGCGCCAACTGGTCGTAGTCGATGTACTGGGGCTCGTCCGTCACCTGGTGATACTCGGGGTGACCGCCAGTGGACATGAACACCACCGGGATGCCGTAGCGGGCGTAGTTGTAGTGATCGCTGCGGCAGTAGAACTGCTGCGGATGCCCGTTGGCATCGAACTGGTAGTCGAACTTGAAGGGCGGGTTGGTGAACTTCGTTCCCTCCGCCTCCACGAGATCGCCGAGTTCCGTGGACAAACGCCGGGAGCCGATCAGTTGGACGTAGCCCGGTCCGCCGCCCTGGAGATCCTGCGCGCCCCCGCGGCCGATCATATCGATGTTGATCTGGCTTGTGATGGAGTCGCGGGGCACGGTGGGATAGTCCGTGAAGTGCCCCGAGCCCCACAGTCCCTCTTCTTCACCGACATGCCAGATGAAGAGCAGTGACCGCTTCGGCTTGTCCGTGCCGGTGGCAAACGCCTCGGCCACTTCCAGCAGGCCCATGGAACCCGAGCCATCGTCGTCGGCACCGTTGAAAATCGAATCCGGCCGCGGAGCGCGCAGTTTCCGCAGGCTGTCGATCTTGGCCGTCACCCTGGGCCAATCCGCCGGCGTCGGTGGCTTGGCGCCGTCATCCGCGCCGTTGGGACGCACGACGTGATAGAACGCCCAGAGCGAATCGTGATCGATGGGCAACGAGAAGTCGCCCTGCCCCAGGGAGGGGTCGACGTGATCGCTGTGCGCGCCGAGCGCGACATACTGACCCGCGAGCTTGCGATCGCTCCCCGGCAGAATGGCGATGACGTTGCGCGAACCGGGCGCGCGCGCGTCCGTGTACTTCAGCGAGCCGGTCACGGTCTTGCCCGCGGCGCCCACCACGGCGGCTGACAACGGGCCGCCGAGCATCGCTTCCGCCATGGCGCGCGTCGAATAGAAGAATGCCGGAACCTGAAGCAGGTATGGACCCTTGTTGAGATAGATGCTGGGCTGCGACAGTCCGTCGCGCACATCGCCCGGCATCGAGTCGAGCGTGGCCACCACGACGCCGGCCGCCATGAGGTACCGCCCCACCAATCCGCTGCGGTTCGCCTGCCAGCCGCGCGGAACGGTGAAGACAACGACCTTGCCCGTCGCCTGGTCCGGCTTGATCATGTTCGCCGTGTCGGGGAACATGCCGCCGTACACCGCCGTGGCGCCCTGCAATTCGCGCGCGGTCGCCTCAAAGTCCGCCGCGTCGCGCGCGAGAAAGTCGGTTCCCGACACAAAACTGCGCCCGTCCACGGTGAACGTCGCGGCCGGCACCAGGTTGTGCAGCATCAGCGGGATGTGCTGGAAATACGTACCATTCTCCCCGCCCGGCTTGAGGCCGAGCCGGGTGAGTTCACGCGCGATGTAGTCCACTCCCTTGTCGTGGTACACCGTGCCCGCCTTTCGCCCCATCATGCTGTCGTCCGCGAATCCGTAGAGGCGGCTCATGAGGTCGGCCGGTGTGATGGCCGCCACCGTGGGCTTGGCGGAGTACTTGAGCGGATGGGATTGCGTCTGCGCCGACAACGCGGCGGGAAGCAGAATCAGAGCGACAAGGGATGAGCGCTTCATGCGGAAAACCGGATGGAAATGGGTGAGAGAATCGACGTTGTGATTGGTCAGACACCAGCGGGGTTGAACGGGTTGCGATGAGCGGCCCAAGCGTGGCCCCCCGGGATTCCGACCCCGCGCGCTGGCGAGTGCTGGCACTGCTGGCGCTCGCCGAATTGCTGGGAATGTCGCTGTGGTTCGCGGGGAATGCCATCGCGCCGCAGTTGCAGGCGCAGTGGTCGTTGTCGGGATCACAGGTCGCATGGCTTACGACGAACGTGCAGCTGGGTTTCGTCGCCGGTACAGCCGTGGTCGCCGTGCTCAACCTGGCCGACATCGTTCCGTCGCGCGTGCTGTTCGCCGTCGCCGCAGTGCTGGGCGCCGGCTCGAACGCACTGTTGCTCCGCGCGGACGGATTCGCCGCGGCTGCTGTGTCGCGCTTTGCGTGCGGTGTATGCCTCGCGGGCGTGTACCCGCCGGCGATGAAGATGATCTCCACGTGGTTTCGCTCGCGCCGCGGGATGGCCGTGGGGACGATCGTGGGCGCCCTCACCGTCGGAAAGGCGACGCCGTACCTGGTGCACGCATTCCCCGGCGCTACCGTGAGCACCGTGGTGTTCGCGGGCTCCATGAGCGCGGTCGCCGCCGCGGCGCTGGTTTGGTTCGGTTATCGCGACGGACCATATCCGTTCCCGCCGCGTTCGTTCTCCTGGCACCTCGTTCGCACGGTGACCGCGCAGCGGCATTGGCGCCTGGCCACTGGTGGATACCTGGGCCACATGTTCGAGCTGTACAGCTATTGGGTGTGGATTCCCGCATTCCTCGCGGCCAGCGCGGCCAGCGC
>ERZ1292623.517-Hain-H51-01um-R1-517-length-41802-cov-8_pt1 | contig 41802 bp, 43 predicted proteins | sample MGYA00564398_ERZ1292623 | MGnify/ENA primary metagenome ERZ1292623 (study PRJEB36523, sample SAMEA6512633) | groundwater metagenome | collected 2019-01-07 | study: AquaDiva: Metagenomics assemblies of 32 groundwater samples
ACGCTACGGATAATAGTGACATTAGTGATTCGGAAACCTATGTTTTTACGGTTGATCTAAATCAATTAAACTTGTCTGGTTTGCTTGTAGGCGGTACGGCAACGATTCTCGCGGGTTCTGACATAACAATCAATATTCAAACTGCCAATGGAAATATTGAGTTGACAATTCCGGCCGGGACGGTGATAACCGGGCCGACTGGCTGGGACGGCAAAATTAATCTGGCCCAAGCAGCATCTGTCAGTGAGATAGAATTGCCGGCCGGTGCGGGAATGGAAGCGACAGGAGCCGAGGCGTTTGAGTTTGGCGCCGGATTGAGCAGTTTGAGTTTTGACAAACCGGTTAAATTGGTTTTTTACGGCACCGGCGGAAAAAGAATCGGATATATTAAAAACGGCGCTTTTGTTGAGATAACCGTGGTGTGTGACGACGCTAATCCTCCGACAAATATTCCGCCCAACGGCGAATGCAAGAAGACAACCGGGAGTGATTTAGTAGTGTGGACAACCCATTTTACAACATTCGCTAATTATTCGGAGCAAATTGCGGTTCTAACAATTAGCGTTGCGAAAAATATCGCGGCGGACGGGATGAGGACATTGACAGTAAGTTGGAAGGGCATCGGAAATACGACAAAGTATGAGATTTATGTGAATGGGGTTAGAAGCGACAGCAATAGTGTAAATGTGGCGGGCGATGATACGGGCACGGATTACCAAAAAACGATAAATATCGCTTCCGCCGGAAAGTATGATGTTTATGTCAGAGCGATAAGGGGCGACGGTTCGCTTAACAGCAATACCGCCACGGTTGAATTTGCGGCGCCTTCGCCGGCTGCCACAACAGTAAAGACTCAAACGACGACTCCGACTGTTCCTTCGGCTTTTGTTGCGCCGGCCAAAGCCGAAGCGCAGGCGCCGACTCCAAGCGCAGTGGCAGAAAGTCCGACCGGCGACCAGAACGGGCAGATTAAGGGCGAGGAGGAATCAACCAGTCCGATCGACGAAAAGATTAACTGGACGCCATGGATCATATTGTTCGTTTTGATTCTTCTGACCGGCGCCGCCACCGGCGGTTATTTCTATTGGTTTTCGGGCGAGGACGAAGTTGAAACAACGGTGAAGCAAGCGAAAAGCGAGATAAAAGAAGTTGTAAAACCAAAAACAAAGCCAAAAGTAAAAGCGGTTATCAAACCGGATAAAAGATCGAAGCGATGGTAAAATAAATATTCCGTTAATAAAAAATCCCTCGGTCTCCGCCAACCACGAAGTGAACCCTTTGGGTCTGGCGGACGACAGGGGATTTTTGATTTAGCGAAGATTGATTTTGGTGTATAATCGGAGAAGTAAATAGAGAAAAATATGAAGATTAGGGATTTATTTTCAACCGCCAAAGAGAAAATTGAAAAAGTGATGCCGATGACATTCGGAAATTTTGTGGTTTTTTTCCTGATTCTCTATTTCATAACTCTGGTCACACGCATGACATGGAACAATTATCAATCGAACAAATCGATTGACGCGGAGGGGCAGAAGATTGATGATCTGACCCAAGAATTGACTTTGCTTCGATATCAGATTTCTTATTACAAAACTAATTCGTTCAAGGAAAAAGAGGCGAGGGAAAAACTGGCTTACAAAGCTCCCGGGGAACAGGTTCTGATGATGCCGCTCGATACCCCGGCCGAGTCGGTTGCGGATGAAGGTAACAGCGATCCTCGGATTAAAATTCCCAATCAACATCTCTGGCGGTCGTATTTTTTTAAATAGTGTTGATAATAAACATCAAATCTGTTACTATTTTAATGTTTTGCGGGGTAGAGCAGTCCGGTAGCTCGTCGGGCTCATAACCCGGAGGTCGTCGGTTCGAATCCGACCCCCGCTACCAAATTTACAGCTTTTTTTGGCAGGGTAGCTCAGGTGGTTAGAGCATAGGATTCATAAACCTAAGGTCGTGGGTTCGAGCCCCACCCCTGCTACCAAACTTTTACAAAAAATTAAGATAACGAACTCGGGGGTAGGGTCGGCAGGAACATAGATGAAAAAAAGATTTCCGCAAAAATCGCTTGAAGCGAGGGTTTTGGGGAGTATTTTGTCGTACCAATTAATTCAATCTACGGATCATATCATTGTCGCCGTCAGCGGGGGAGCGGACTCGGTTTGTCTTCTGCATTTATTAAATAATTTAAAAGACGAATTAAAGATCACTCTTTCGGCTTGTCATTTCAACCATAAACTGCGCGGAAAAGAAAGCGACAAGGATCAAAAATTCGTCGAGGATTTGTGTAAAGAGAAGGGGATTGCGTTAATTCTGGGAGAGGGCGAAAAAGGCGAAGATTTAAAAAGCGAAGAAAAAGCCAGAGATGCCCGTTACCGATTTTTTAAAAAATTGATAGGGGAGAAAAGGGGAGTAAAAATCGCACTGGGACATAATTCTAATGATTTATCGGAAACTCTCATCTTCCGCCTGGCTCGGGGAAGCGGAATGCTCGGACTTTCGGGGATCCCTATCTCGCGGGAAAATTTTATCCGTCCCCTACTCTATATTCCACGCATGGAAATTGAAAAATTCCTTAAAAATCACGATTTAGGATTTAAAACCGATAGAACCAATTTTGAGACCAAATATTCCAGAAATTTAATTCGGCTGAAAGTTTTGCCTGTGCTTGCAGAAATTAATCTTTCAGTTGTCTCCACTATCGCCCAAGAATCAAAGAATATCAGCCAGGATATTACTTACTTGAGGAAGATGGCGGAGGAGAGTTTTGAAAAAATCGCGATATTAGAAAATCAAAACAAGATTGTCCTGGATCAAAAAAAGTGGTTAAAACTTGATCCCTCGCTTCAGCGCAATACCATCATTCTGGCGATTGAAAAAATCAGCTCCAAAACCGATATTACCTCGGTTCAAATCGAGGAAGTCCTTTCCTTAATTTCGAGAAATATCGGAAAAAAATATAAATCTCTCCCCCACTCGTTGCGCGTCACGCTTCAAAATGGTAAAATTAGTTGTGCTAGAAATTAAACAGGCAAGGATTTTCGTATGAAGATAAATGTCACCAAATCGATTGTTTATACTATTATATTAATTTTGGTCTTTTCTTACGCCTCCAGCTATTTTACGGCTAAGAAATCGCCTATCAAAGAGGTCCCGATCTCGGAGGTGGCTGCGGGCGTCGCCGACGGTTCGATTCAGGATGTTACCGTCAAAGACAATTCTGTAACTGCGGTCAAAAAAGACGGGATAAAACTGCTTGCCTTCAAAGAGCCGGGCATTAGTTTGGTTGAATATGGAATTACTCCCGATAAAACAAAAATTGAAGTCAAGGACACCTCCGGTGTTTCGACCTGGTATTCCGTCCTATCATTGCTCTTACCGATATTATTAATCGGCGGGTTTATTTACTTTATGATGCGTTCGGCGCAGGGTTCAAACAACAAGGCCTTTGGATTCGGTAAATCTACTGCCAGATTGTCGATTGGCAATACCAAGGTTGCATTCAAGGATATCGCCGGCCTCGAGGAACCGAAACAGGAGCTTGTCGAGGTGGTTGATTTTCTCAAAAGTCCGAAAAAGTTCCGCGATCTTGGCGCCGAAATTCCAAAGGGAGTTTTACTTGTCGGACCTCCGGGAACCGGAAAAACTTTGTTGGCCAAAGCGGTAGCCGGCGAGGCGAATGTGCCTTTCTTTTCAATCTCCGCTTCTGAATTTGTGGAGATGTTTGTCGGTGTCGGCGCCTCGCGGGTCCGCGACTTGTTCTTGCGGGCGAAACGAAACGCTCCGGCGATTATCTTCATCGACGAGTTGGATGCCATTGGTCGTCAGCGCGGAGCCGGTCTCGGCGGTTCTCACGACGAAAGGGAGCAGACCCTAAACCAGATACTGGTTGAAATGGATGGTTTTGATACGAACGACAATGTGATTGTGGTGGCGGCCACCAACCGCCCCGATGTTTTGGATCCCGCCTTGCTGCGCCCCGGCCGTTTTGACCGGCAGGTGGTAATTGATCTGCCGGACCGACGCGAACGCGAAGAAATTCTTAAAATTCATACTAAAAATAAACCGCTTGATTCGAATATTGAATTGCAAAAAATTGCGGCTCAAACACCCGGTTTTTCCGGCGCCGATCTTCGGAATTTGACCAATGAAGCGGCAATTTTGGCGGCCAGGTTAAATCGAAAAACCATCACCCAGAAAGACATGGGCGATTCGGTTGAAAAAGTTATGATGGGCCCGGAGCGGAAATCCCGAATGCTTTCAGCTGAAGAGAAGAAAATAACCGCAATTCACGAAGCGGGACACGCCGTTGTCAGCCATATCCTGCCCTTTGGGGATCCGGTTCAAAAGATTTCAATAATCTCTCGCGGCATGGCTTTGGGTTATACTTGGAATATGCCGACGGAAGACCGGCGTTTGGAGAGCAAGGAGCGGTTTTTGGATGAAATCGCGTCTCTAATGGGTGGCCGGATGGCTGAAGAGGTCTTTTTCGGACCGAAGAAGATTACAACCGGAGCCCAGAACGACCTCAAACGAGCGACCGAACTGGCCAGAAAAATGGTCACCGAATACGGTATGAGCGACAGATTGGGACCGCAGACATACGGGCGTAAAGAGGAGATGCCGTTTCTGGGCAAAGAATACGCCGAACATAGGAATTACAGCGAAAAAATCGCCAATCTGATTGACGATGAGGTGTCCTCAATAATCAACGACGGCAGGGTCCGGGCGGATGAAGTTATCAGAAAAAATAAAAAAACTATTGATGAAATTGCCGAAACCTTGCTTCAAAAAGAGGTGATCGAATCGGATCAATTTGAAGAATTTTTTACTAAAAAAAATAAAAAGGATTAGGATAAGGGCATAATATCTTTTGATAATATAAAATGAAAAGAATTACAAAATATTTCAGTCAGGAGAATTCAGTCCGCGGCGCTTCTTTACTGTTGATTGTAACATTGGCAATCAGCAATATGTTGGGATTGCTTCGGGACAGATTTTTAGCAAAAAACCTCTCGTTCTCCGATCTTGATATTTATTTTGCCTCTTTTAGGGTCTCCGACACCCTGTTCAATTTTTTGATTTTAGGAGCTCTTGTTTCGGCCTTTCTGCCGATTTTTACCGATTTTACGACCTCAAGAAGAACTGAAGAGGGTTTTAAACTTGCCAGTATTATGATCAATAGCTCGGCAATTATCATGTCGCTGACGGCCGTCATCTTTTATTTTATTATGCCTTCGGTGGTCGGCATTATCGTCCCGAATTTCGAATCAGCAAGATTCAACGAAACGGTTGCTTATTCGCGTCTCCTAATGATTACTCCGATTTTCTTTTCTGTCGCCTATGTCATCGGCGGCATTTTAAATTCCTATAAAAGATTTTTCGCCTATTCACTCTCCCCTCTTCTTTACAATCTTTCAATCATTGTCGGAGCGGTCTTTTTAGCTCCGAGATACGGAATTACCGGAGTCGTTTACTCGGTGATTGCCGGTTCGTTTCTTTATTTTCTAATCCTAATTCCGGCTCTTATAAAAATTGATTTTAAATACTATTTCATCTTAAGGCCGAAAGACGAAACCATTAAAAGAATTACCAGATTAATGATTCCAAGAAGCGTCAGTCTAGGCGCTAGCCAGATTCTTTTTACCGTTTTCACTTCGATCGGTTCAACCATTTCGGTCGGCGCAATTGCCGCCCTCAACTTTGCCAATAATATCCAGACCGTGCCGGTTGTCATACTTGGAAATTCATTTGCTACAGCTGTATTCCCAGTGCTGGCAAAAAAGATTTCCGAGGGCGACAATGAAGGATTCTCGTTCTATCTAAATAGAGCAATCCGTGCGATTGGTTTCCTGATGATTCCTTCTTCGATGGTGATGATATTGCTTCGGGCCCAAATTGTCCGTCTGATTATCGGAACCGGCAAAGTCGATTGGGACGATACCAAGATGACGGCGCTCGCTTTGGGATTCTTTGCCGTTTCCTTGATCTCCCAAGGGTTAATTCCCCTGCTGGCGCGGGCTTTCTTTGCTCTGAAAAATACCAGATTGCCGATGTATTCGACCATTATTTCGGTTATTGTCAGTATAATTTTTGCCTACCCCTTGGCGTCCAATTATTCAATCGTTGGTTTGGCGTTGGCATTTTCAATCGGAAGCTTTGTCCAGATGTTTATCCTGTTTTATTCCCTGCTTACCAAATACCCGAGTGTTTTCAATCCAAAATTAGTAGGCGCTTACTTAAAAATTCTGGTCATTTCCCTTCTAATGGCCTTAGCTACCTGGGGAACGATGCACGGCATGGCTAGGATTGTAGATATGTCCCGATATTGGGGAGTCCTCACGCAGGTTTTGGTTTCTTGTGTTGCAGCGATAATAGTTTACCTTGGTATAAACTTTCTAATAGGCAGCGAAGAGATTAAGTGGGCTTTTAAAAGAAGGATAAACGGCGGTGATGAAGGTTCCGATAGAACAAAATCTGGAGCAGAAAAAAGAAAATAAAAGCGAGGCCTTTTATAAGGAGATGGATAGAGCCCGAATCGGGAGCTCCATCTCTCTTTCGGTGATTTTATTTCTCTTCTTTATCATCTTGGCCGTTGGAATTTTATATGTCGTATACGCCCGCGGCGTTTTTGTGATTGATGGATCACCTTTGAATTTAAGTTCCATTTGGACCAAGACCAGCAAGAATACTCCGCCGGCAAGCGAGGGAAATGTTGTTCGGATTAACGAAGAGGATCTTGGGCGCGATCTGAAAATCAACGACCCTTCTTTTCCGGTCAAAAAAGCCAACCTGACGATATCGAATTCCGGGATTTTGTTGATTGGTAAGACGGGCGAAAGTTTCCTGTCTTTAAAAATTGAGATCAAGATATTACCTAAAGTTGAAAATGAAAAACTGATTCTATCAATCGCCGAGATTAAAAGTGCCGGAGTGGTTGCTCCGAAAAGCATCATCGATATTTTCACGCCGCAAATAAATACAATCTTGGAAAATACGAAGATTACCGACGGCAAGGTCAAAGATGTCCGGCTCTTCCCCAAATATATGGAAATAGAATTGGCGGAGTGATGAAAGCATTAATTTTCTCCGATGTTCATGCCAGTAATTCTACTCTAGCGTTTTTAAAAAAAGAAATTTCTAAATACGATCTTTTGATATTTTCCGGCGACCTTACCAATATGGGGGAGCCGGTCTCTTTTGCTGATGATTTTATTTTAATTATTAAAAATGCCGGAATACCGCTCTTTTGGGTGCCGGGCAACAACGATTTTGGCGCTACCTACGATATTTTGAATCAGGAAATACCTTCGCTGGAGGGTAGAGTGGAGGAATTTAAGGTCTCTCGTCCCGATAAATCGGGATCTCGAGACGCCGCACCAACGGTGCGGCGGTTTACCGGTGTCGGGGGATCCCCCGCTTCTTGGGCTGGGGCGTACGGCGGGAATAAATCGGTGGCACAGGAAAAAATCGCCGGCACTATTTTTATCTCTCATTATCCGCCGCCAAGAATTTTCAATTACCTGATGCCGGGAAAATCCGAAGGACTCTCCCCCATCTTTGAAAATTCGAATATCGAATATCGAATATCAAAACAAATTCAAAATTCGAAATTAGAAATTCGAAATTCGTCATTGTCAATTACGAAGAAATTGACTTATTCGCCTATTGTCCATATTTGCGGGCATATCCACTATCAACAAGGCATCGCCTATCTCGGCGAGACTAAAATAATTAAACTTGCCTCCGCAGAAACCGGGCATTATGGTATACTTGATCTAGATAATTTAGAAATAGATTTCCGGAGATTCTAGTTGTCATTCCGACCGAAGTGGAGGAATCTTTGAAATTGTATTATGTTTATATAATGACCAGTCCAAGTAGAGTTTTATACATTGGAATGACTGACAATTTGGAGCGTCGAGTTTCTGAACACAAACAAGGATTACTCAAAGGTTTTACCAGTAAGTATAAATGCAAGATTTTAGTGTATTTCGAAAGTTCAAACGATGTCAGTGCGGTTTTGGAAAGAGAAAAACAATTGAAACGATGGAACAGGCAAAAAAAGATTGATTTAATCGAGAAAATGAATCCCGAATGGAAGGATCTTGGGGAAGAATTATCATAAGATCCCTCCGCGTTGGTCGGGATGACAGTGGTAAATGTCGGGATAACAAAAAGAAAAGCCTGGGACGACAATTAGGAAAGGTTAATTATGAGAACAATAATATTGGCTTCAACATCGCCGCGGAGAATTGCCGGGGACACTTCTTCAAAAAGCATCTTGATTTCGCGATAAAGTATGCATTAAAATATTCCGGTATCGATCCGGTTTTGCAAGAGTTAGCCGAGGGATGTATTAAAGAGATAAAAGCAGATTATAAAGAATTCATAAAGGAGTAAGATGCGAGAAGGTGAACTGCCACCAGAAAATAGTGATTGGGAAAAGAATATTTTTCAAGAACTTGGTCGGGATATCGAGCAGGGTAATATTTATCTCAAAGAAACCAATATAAGATTAAGTGAAGCCTTGAAAGATTTGCAAGCAGCAGAAAACCAACTTGCTGTGTATCTTGATGGGAACTCTTTCGCTGCGGATAATCAATTGAAACCGATGGCGACCAAGGAGGAGATTGAAGAATTGGACCAGAATATTTCCGGAATGAGGAATGAAGTCAAAATATATAGCAAATTACAAGATGACTTGATTTCAACGATAGATCGAATCCAGGAAGCGGACAGAAAGCTTCTTGATTCTTTGTTGCATGCACCAGCTCCGGAAGACAATCCGGATGATAATATCAAATAGCAAGCTAATAATTAAACCAATGTACACTTCCAAGGTGTACATTGGGCAAATGAGAGAGGTTGGAATGAAATTTGGGGCACATATATCGAGTGCGGCGCCATTCAGTGAAACTATTAATAGGGCAGTCAAAGAAAAATGCGAATGCATGCAGATTTTTGTGAATCTGCCCCAACGTTGGAACCCGCTTGAGATTCCGGAAAAAGAGATTGAAAAATTTATTGAGAACAATAAGAAAGCAAAGATTGAACCGATTATTATCCACAGTATTTATCTGATCAATTTGGCTTCCTCTAATCCATTTTTCTATCAGGCGTCCCAGAAATCATTGATCGATGATATGAAAAAGGCTAAAGCGATCGGAGCATTGGGTGTGAATACCCATCTTGGTTCGACAAAAGAGCGGGACCTGAAGGATTGCATCGATCAAATTGTCCAAGCGATTGAAAATATCTTAACTGTGGTGCCGGAAGGTCCGGATTTCATTATCGAAAACTCGGCCGGCGCCGGCAATATTATCGGTGACACGCTGGAAGAGATCGGCCAGATTGTCAAAGCGACCAATTCGGAGCGGGTAAAAGTCCTGATTGACACCGCCCATGCCTTCGCCTCCGGTTACGATATTCGGTCAAGGGTGGGGGTTGACGATTTTGTTAAAAAATTCGACAAAGAAATCGGACTGGAAAAATTGGTTGGACTTCACTTGAATGATTCGGCTTCGATTAAGAATTCCCATCGCGACCGCCACGCCGACATCGGCGAAGGCGGGTTGGGGATTGGAGCGTTCAAATTGATGATAAATCATCCGAAATTAAAAGATTTATTTGGAATTATCGAGACGCCGAGCATGAAGGGGAAAGGCGGAGTTGATAATTTGACGATACTGCGTTCATTATAAACCACTTTTAGTTGACCGAAGTTAAAATTCTTGGGATAATTTAGTTGATACGACTCAATGGAGAGAAACCATTGGGGAAGATAAAATGGTGGATGATCTCTCCAGCCGTTTTTTCGCTGTTTGGGCATCGGATTTATAAAGAAGAGGGAAATTATGAAGAAGATTAAAATTTTGGTCTTTGCGGGGTTGATTTTTACAGCTTGTCTCGCATTTAATATCAGAGCTTACGCTCAATCCGCAAGTCGGCAGGTCACTATCTCGGTTGAAGTTGTGCCTCTTGAAGAAACCGTTCCGGCGCCGGGGGGGACCAGCGAAGAGAATGAGCCGACAATAGAAAAAATCATAAACGGTATTACCGATATTATTAATACAATTACCAATAATCCCGAAGAAACCCCCAGCCTGCTCCGGACTGCTTTGACTTATATCGGTATTAAGAAAGAACAATCGAGTCCGACTTCATTAGCGATAACGACATTGGCGACCGCGGCGATTTTGCCGGCCGCCTCCCTGATCAATGCTTCTACCCTGTTTTCTTTTTCGGAGTATCTGAAGATGATTTGGCTGCAACTGTTGTCGCTCTTCGGGGTGAAAAAGAAAAAAGGCAAGAGCTGGGGGAAGATTACCGAGTCGAACAGCGATATGCCGATTCCGCAAGCCAAAATCGATCTTTTCACTTTGGCTCCCGAGGGCGGTAAAAAGTTGTATGCCACTACCTATACCGACCGGACCGGATCGTATGGTTTTATCGCCGAACCGGGCAAGTATGTTATCGAAGTGACAAAGGGAGATTATAAACTCATGACTCCGGAATCAAACAGAACAATTGAGATTAAGACGGAAAAAGAGGGTTTTGTCAGTCCGCAAATTGTAATGGCGATGGGCGAAGACAAGCTAAAGAAGAAATTGAGGATAATAAATACCATCAACTATTTAGAGAAAGTCCTTCGAATGGTTTCAATCCTGTTTATCATTATCGGTACGATTTTGGCGTTGGATGATTTATTTCAAGGAAAAGATTTCAAAGGATTTATTGTCGCCGGTACATACATTTTGATGTGGCTTCTCGTTTGGAATATTTCAACAAGGAAATCGCCTTGGGGGAGCGTTTCGGAGCAGACCTCGGCTAAACCGATATCGCTCGCTTTGGTCAGAATTATGGATAAAAAAGACAGCAAAAAACTTGTTCAAACGAGTATCTCAAACCAATCCGGAAAGTTTTCGGCGGTCGTGAAAAAAGGCGATTATAAAGTTGTGGTGGCTAAACCGGAGTATGAATTAATCAGGCCGCATTTCTTCTCGACCAGAAAGAATGTCGGAGCTCTAAATCTTGATATTGTCTTAAAACACCATGCTTGGAGTAAAAGCTATTAAAGTCATTACTTGTTCTGGAATAAATGGATAAAAGGTGCTAGAATCGGCCGATAGAATCTAATGAATTGTTTTATGAATAAAAACATAAGAAATTTTTGCATTATTGCGCATATTAACCACGGAAAATCGACCCTAGCCGATAGAATGTTGGAGTTGACCAGTACGATTGAAAAACGGGATATGAAAGAGCAGCTTTTAGACCAGATGGATATTGAGCGGGAGCGGGGCATCACCATCAAATTGGCGCCGGTTCGAATGAAGTGGAAAGAATATTTTCTGAACCTGATTGACACTCCGGGCCATGTTGATTTCGCCTATGAGGTTTCAAGGTCTTTAGCCGCGGTTGAGGGGGCGATTTTATTAGTTGATGCGACACAGGGAATCGAAGCCCAGACATTATCGACACTGTATGCCGCCATGGAGCATGATCTAAAAATAATTCCGGTTGTGAATAAAATCGATCTCCCGGCGGCCAGAACCGAGGATGTGGCGGCCGAAATCGTTTCGGTTTTAGGGTGTTCTCCGGAAGAAATTCTTTACGCCTCCGGCAAGACCGGAGAGGGTGTCGAAAAAATATTAAATCGGATTGTTGAGATTGTCACTCCCCCAGTAGGAGAAGAGGAAGATAAGTTAAAAGCACTAATTTTTGATTCGGTTTACGATCCATACAGGGGAGTGGTTTCCTTTGTCCGGATTTTTTCCGGCGCAATTTCGAATCATGATAAATTTTCGCTGATGCAGACGGGGAGCGAGGGAGAAGTTTTGGAATCAGGATATTTTTCACCGAAATTTGTGCCCCACTCTCCCCTCTTGGCCGGAGAGATCGGCTATATCGTAACCGGATTTAAAAATGTGGCCGAGGCGCATGTCGGCGACACAATCACTTTAACCGAAAAAGCGGCTGATTCTCCCCTACCCGGTTACAAAAAAGTTTTGCCTTTGGTTTTTGCTTCAATTTTTTGTGCCGACGGAGCTGACTACCCCGAACTAAAAGAAGCGATTGAAAAATTAAAATTAAATGACGCTTCCCTGTCCTACGATCCGGAGCACTCCGACGCTTTGGGTTTTGGATTCCGCTGCGGATTCCTTGGCCTTTTGCATATGGATATTGTCAGGGAGCGGTTGGAGCGCGAGTATAATTTGTCGCTTGTCGTTTCGAGCCCGACTGTAAAGTATTTAATTATCAAAAATGATGGTACGAGGCAGGAAATCAGTCGCCCCTCCGATTTTCCGGTTTCCGGAAGTTTCAAAGAGATTGAGGAACCCTTTGTTTCGTTGGAAATATTCTCGCCCAAGGATTATGTCGGAGATCTAATGACTTTGGTCCAAGCCAAACGCTCAACATTTATCAATATGGAATATCTAGACGAGGAGAGAGTAATTTTGAAATATGAGATTCCTTTGGCGGAAGTAATTATTGATCTATATGATTCAATCAAGAGCGTTTCGAAGGGCTATGCCTCGATGAATTATGAGGTCCTAAATTACCGTCTGGCGGATTTAGAAAAAGTTGATATCTACATTTCGGAGGAGAAAGTTGATGCCCTCTCGTTCATCACTCACAAATCAAAAGCATATTCGGAGGGAAAAAGAATCGCCGAGAGACTAAAAGAGCTAATACCTAGACAAAATTTTGAGGTTAAAATTCAAGCTATGATTGGAGCTCAGATTATTGCATCCGAGCGAATCTCACCATTTCGAAAAGACGTCACAGCCAAACTCTACGGTGGTGATGTGACCAGGAAAAATAAGCTCTTGGAGAAGCAGAAGAAGGGTAAAAAGAAGATGAAATCAATCGGAAAAGTGGAAATGCCCTCCGATGTCTTTGTAAAAGTGCTTAGAAATGAATAAAACAATAACCTTAAATCCAGCCTACGAGGTTGGATTTTGGGATGTTAGTTTTACTAAACGCCGAAAATGGTTTAAATTAAATAGAGAATTTTGAAAATAGATCATAAAAATCAAAGGTAATTTTATGTATAAATACCACAAACCAACCCCGATTGTTGTTAAGCTGAACGATGATTTTGGCTTTTCAGTCAGAGAGAGGGCTGCGATCCATTTAAAAAACAATATAAACAAAAAAGGAGCAGAGCGGGGAAAGGTCAATCAACAGGGATTTGGGTTATTGGCAGAGATGGTCATTAGAAGTTTAATAAATATGCCAGAAATTAATAATGAGAACCATCCGTTAGCATATGATATCTTACTGCCAACCGGTGTTAAACTTGACATAAAATGTCGAGGCGGGTCGTTGCCATTTAGGGAGGAGTATGAAAGCGATGACGGTATTAACCGAGAAGCCAAACACAACTTTTTTGCTCGACAAATTTATGATGATAGCCTGGACACAGATATTTATCTTATGTCTCATCTTGAAACCCCTAAAAAGGATGAATTGCCCGGCACAAAACGACAAAAAAAGTGGATTTTATATATTTGTGGATGGGTGTCAAAAAAAAGGGTAATTCGCGAAGGGGTGTACTTGCCGAGGAAGTCCATTACGGAGAGAGGTAACGAGTGGTTTTGTTATCGTGGACAGGAAATAGAATACTATCATCGGAATCTTAATGGTTTACAGAATCTGAAAGACATATTGAAAATAGATAAAAATGATGTGCTTGATGATGGAAACAAGGTTGGAGACCTTAATATGACTTCTGTCGATGCAATTAGGGCTTGTTATGATTTGATGGGGCGTGGTGTTCTTGAGAAAGAGGCTCTTGATTATGTAAAATCTCGGGTGAAGATTGAGAAAAATGTTAAACCGATCTTGAGCATTAACCAGTATTATCATCTTCTTGGATGGCTTAAAGAAAATGGGAAAGCAACAGAAGTAGAAGTTAAGAAACTGCAAAAACTGTTCCCTGAGATCGATTATACGGGAATTTAAAATATCTAAAAAAGAACCTGTTCTTCACTGCTCATTTTATTTAACACTTGTTCTATTCTTTGATTACAAACATCCAAATAGTCGACTTTTGTGTTTTTGTGTAAGTAAGTTTCCTTATTCTTTTCAATACCTATAAACTTTCTATTTTCTAGAATCGCAGAGACCAAAAAACTACCACTTCCACATGCGTTATCTAAAACTATGTCGCCGGGTCGTGTATGTGTTTTTATTAAATACCTACCAAGCTCAACGGGTTTTTGTGTTGGGTGGTATATCTTTCCTTCACTTTCAGCTGTCTTAAAGTAAATAACATCGTTAGGATATCGGTCGCCATTGCTTTTAACTTCAACTGGGTTAAATGTACCGTAGCTTCCGGTTAATTGGTTTTTCCTAAAACCTTTATTGAAAGGTAACCCGGGGGACATTTGAGGATTGTATAAAGGCTGTTTCTTATAAAATATACAGATGTCTTCGTGCTTCCTCAATGGTTGCTTTTTGGCATTTAAAAAATTTGTAGATTTTGATTTAACCCAAACAAGTTTGTACTTAAATAAGTCTGGTTCAGATAAAATTAGAGCTGCTGTAAAAACGCCATGAGCGGTTAGAGCTATTACTCCTCTATCCTTAATTATCCTTTCGTATTGATTCCAGAGCTTGTTTAGGGGGATTACGCTGTCCCAACTGTTTTGGGTGGTTCCGTATGGCAAATCGCATAATATCATATCAATCGATTTGTCAGGTAGACGTGGCATTACATCCAAACAGTCACCCTCAAGGACTTTATTAGTAAATTGAGTAATATCGGTATGGGTTCGTGTGACAACAGGAACTGTGCTCATTACTTCTGATTGGGAATTATTTAGTAAGTTAAGGATTGATTCTCCTTTAAATCTGCGCAAACCGTTTATTTTGATAGATGCTATCTTATTCTCGGACACATATCTTTTTATGGTGATTTGCGAGACTTTTAGAAAATCTGCAATTTCTTCTGTCGTATAGATCTGATTATGAATGATGTTCATTTCCTCTCCTAATTGTATCAATTGGTATCATAATATATCATTCAGTTTTATGTGTCATGTTGATAACTTCGTACAAAAAACGAACACCTAGTTATTAACTCCCATAACTGAAAAGCACTAAATTATATAAGAAAATTAAATTTTAGTAAAAACAGTACGAGTTGCGAATTGTTTTTTAACAGTATAAGGAAGTAAAATAAATATGAATAACATGAATATAATAAGACATAATGAACTATTGACATAACTAAATTGGTGTGATAATTGTGGTATATAAGTTTAAAAAACGGAGAAAAATGTCGAACTACAATTTTGTAAAATTCGAGTCTAGAAATGTTAAGACGGAGGATCGTATTACTGTCACAAAGTCGCAGTCAATCGGTCTACCGACAAAATTTTATACTGACAACAATATTGTAGGATATAAATATGCAGTGTTGTATTATGACAAAGAAACAAACGCAATAGGCATTAATTTCACAAACGATGAAAATGAGAAGAATGGTTTTTCGATTGTCAAATCTGAAAAATATGGTGGCAATATTGTATCAAGAAGCTTTTTTAAGGCTCACAATATTGATACAGAGAAATACCACAACAGATATAATTGGAGAATATACGAGCAGGAAAATGCGGGAAAGCTTTATGTGATTGAACTTGACAATCCAAAATTAATAAACAATTAATTACAATCAGGAGGTGGATATGTATCCAACATAAAAAGCAGAGCGTAAACTCCGAGGCTTCCAACCCGGGTGGTTTCTTCTCTGCTTTTGTAATTACATCTTATGATAGCGAAGATGTAGTGTCAATTGCAGAGTGCTTCAATTTCAACGATTTACTTGTGCTATCTTTAATAAAGGAAAAATATGTTCAGATCAACAACAAAAACCAAGCATGACCAAGCAGTATTAATCGAGGCAAATAAATATTATTCAGCGGGTTATACAGTTACGGCCGATCATAATGTTTTCTATCCTCAACCTTCCAAAATCGGTGACTTTATTCCCGATGTTTACGCAAAACGTGTTGTCTTGGGCACTTTAGTTGAAATCGTACTTGAAGTGGAGACGTTTGATTCAGTTTTATCTGATGAGGCCAACAAACAGGCGATTGCATTCAGATTTTGGGTAAATCAATATCCCGAGAGAAGGAACTTTAAACAAGTTGTTGTTTAGTGTGATCCTAGAACAAAAAAGTCCGGCTGGAAATAAGCTGGACTTTTTTCTGGTGGATCGCCTGGGACTCGAACCCAGAACCAATGGCTTAAAAGGCCACTGCTCTACCATTGAGCTAGCGATCCATTATTTAATTATTAGTCTCGCTAGCGGTATTAAGTAACCATTGTCAGCCCGAGGCTGATCGGCCTAGGGCCGAAGCTAGCGATCCATATTTATATTTTAATGTTGTTAGCCCCCTAGGGGCTAGCGATCCAAAAAGACAAAGCCAATTGTACTATTTTTTACCTCCAAAGTCAATCATCGATTAGCGGCTTTTTTTGAGGTTAAGTACAACGAGAGAGATCGGAGGGATAATAATTAGAAGTGTTTTGTATTGGAATATAATCCGAACTACCTTTGAAACTTCCAGAATGTGCGTCCTCGTGGCTTCGGGCAGAAAGCCGACGATGGAAGCGATAATCAGAGCCATTGCCAATCCTGAATATATTATGACCTCGAAGGGAGAGATGTCACCCTCGCGTCTGTTCGATGAGTTAATGGCGGCGGTAATGGCCAGAATTGAACCAACGAACAGTACGATTGTAATGGTTGAAACCGAGACATTCGAGCGAATCCAGAGCTGGTTGGCGATAGTGGCATTGCCGTTGAAAAAATCGAAAACAGTTTTCGATAAACTTTCCGAGATAACGAGACCCATATATACCGAACAAAGAGTGGTGATTGTCTTATCCCGCCTAAGAATAAAACCATAGGCAATACCAACAAAAAAGGCAAGCCCAATAAAAACATCCCAAGTGGGAAGCGGCATCGTAACCCTCCAACTAGAAAAGACATCTCCATTATCGTAGATTTGGGGTAGTTTGTAAAGTTTATAACACAACGAGTTCGCAAATTTCTGAATGTCATCCCGAGTGGTGAAGTTCTGGAATCGAGGGATCCCTCCACTTTCATAATCGCATCGGTCGGGATGACAGATGTGTGGTTATTCAGAAATCTCTTGGCTTACTATATTAACCTTGTTAGAACCAGCCCCGTTTTTTCTTGTTCTCGCTCTCTTTAATTTTCTGCCAGAGTTCTTTTTGCTCTTTGGAGATGTGATTTGGCATCTCGACTTTAATAGTAATAATCAGATCGCCCCGTTTTTGACCCTTGTAACTTTTGCCTTTGCCGGAGAACCGAAAGGAGGTTCCGGATTGGACGCCGGTCGGGATATCAAATTGAATTTCCTGGCCGTCGAGAGATAACTTAATTTTATCTCCAAGAACGGCTTGGGCGGGGGAGATCCGGACTTCGGCTTGGACTTGGGAAAATGCCTGTCCGAAAAAATCTTCGAATATATCACCGAATCCGCCGAAACCGAAATTGCCAAAATCGAAGCCCTCGAACCCGCCGTATCCACCTGCGTTACCGGCGCCATTAGAAAAAGAAGCGCTTCCAAAACGGTCGTATTGAGCTCTTTTTTGCGGATCAGAGAGAATTTCGTAGGCGCGATTAATCTCTTTGAATTTTCTCTCTTCTTCTTTCCCTCCGCCGCGATCCGGGTGATATTCTAAGGCAAGCTTGCGATATGCTTTTTTAATTTCGTTTTGATCCGCATTTTTAGAGACGCCAAGAATTTCATATAAATCGTTGTCAGTCATTTTAATTACTTTTAGTAACGCTGGTTTCCTCGATTATTTGTCCGGAATTTGCATCGATATCTTTTGAAAAGGCGGCTGTGTCGTTTTTATATTCTACTGTCCAGGTGAGCCAATTTTTTGGCGCTTTGTGTCTTAGCAATAAAGTTACGGAAGAGGGGGAGTTTGCTTCCCGCCAATCCTTGCCGCCGTTTTTTTCGGCGATCTGGAGGGCGGTCACATAGTTGAATTTCCAAAGGGTGATATTGATCGGGATTAAGGTGCCAAGATAGTCGTCTTTTGGAATCAATGCTCTGATGTAGTTGGACGAGATTTCCGAAATAGTGATGGTCCAGTTATTGGCCTTATCGGAATCTGTGGCATAGACGAAACGGTCATTTCCGGAGTTTGGCAGGAGTGAGCCGGGCAGAGTGACCTCCATGGCCACCAATTGATATTTTGAATTGACCAAGCCGGCTTTGCCGGCGGCCAAAGTCAACTCGTCTTTTATCTTCGAATCATAGTCGGTGGCGTCAATATTGGTTAGATTGACAATCTGCGTTGCCTCGGTTTGTTGGGCGGCATCTTGAGCTTGTTTGGCCTTGTCCTGCTGTCGTTTATCGACATAAGACCAAATAATCGAAGCCAAAATGGCAACTAAGAAAATCCCAATTACAATTGGACGTTTAAGAAATTCGTTCATTATTCCCTCCAAGAATCTTTAAGATTCTTACCGATATTTTATCTTAAACTGTCCATATTGTCCAACTGCCCGCTATTCAGATTTTTCAGCATCCTCTGTCTTTGGTTCCTCGGTTGGTTGATCTTTGGCAGATTGCTCGTACATTTTTGAGCCGAGCGCCTGCAGGGACTGGCTCAAGGCCTCGGTTTGGGTCTTAACCTCTTCGGTCTTGTCGCTACCGGTAATTTCCTTTAAGCTTTTAATCTTTTCCTCGACATCGCTTTTGAGGTTCGAATCGGCTTTATCGCCAAGGTCTCTTAGGGTTTTTTCGGCGGTATAAATTAATGTTTCGGCTTGGTTGTTTGCCTCAACCGATTCTTTTTTCTTCTTGTCCTCATCGGCATGTTCTTCGGCTTCCTTCTGCATTCTTTTTATTTCGTCGTCAGACAAACCGGAGGAACTGGTAATGGTGATTTTTTGCTCTTTGCCGGTGGCTTTGTCGGTCGCTTTTACATGGACAATGCCGTTGGCATCGATATCAAATGAAACCTCGATTTGAGGAATACCGCGTGGTGCCGGAGGAATGCCGTCTAAGATAAACCGGCCCAGTGTTTTGTTGTCGGAAGCCATCTCCCGTTCGCCCTGCAAGACATGGATATCGACCTGGGTCTGATTGTCGGCGGCGGTGGAGAAAATCTGGGATTTATTAGTCGGAATGGTGGTATTTTTCTCAATCAATTTTGTCGAAATACCGCCAAGGGTTTCGATACCCAAGGAAAGGGGGGTGACATCGAGTAAAAGAAGGTCTTTGACCTCGCCGCCCAGGATTCCGCCCTGAATGGCAGCGCCGATGGCGACCGCTTCATCCGGATTGATGGAATGGTTCGGTTCCTTATTAAAGAATTTCTTGACCGCTTCACGGACTGCCGGCATTCTGGTCTGCCCGCCGACCATGATCACTTCATTGATCTCGGAGGTTTTCAGTCCGGCATCTTTCAAAACGGTTTCACAGGGTTTCTTGGTTTTTTCAATCAGATCGGCGACAATCGATTCCAATTTTGCTCTAGTCAAAGTCATAGTCAAGTGCTTTGGTCCCGATGAGTCAGCCGTAATGAAAGGTAGATTAACCTCCGATTCATTGGCGGAAGAAAGTTCAATCTTTGCTTTCTCGGCCGCCTCCTTAACCCGCTGGAGGGCGGAATTGTCGTTGTGCAGGTCTACACCCTCATTTTTCTTAAACTCATCAATAATAAAGTCCATAATTTTTTGATCGAAGTCATCACCGCCAAGGTGGGTGTCGCCGTTGGTCGCCTTTACCTCAAAGACGCCGTCGCCCAATTCTAAAATTGTGATATCAAAGGTCCCGCCGCCAAGGTCGTAGACGGCGATCTTTTCGTCTTTTTTCTTGTCCAAACCGTAGGCCAAGGAAGCGGCGGTCGGTTCGTTGATGATTCTTTTGACATCCAGTCCGGCAATCTTGCCGGCGTCTTTGGTTGCCTGCCTCTGCGAGTCATTAAAATAGGCCGGGACGGTGATAACCGCTTCGGTAACTTTCTCTCCCAGATAAGTTTCGGCGTCAGTTTTTAATTTTTGAAGCACAAAAGCGGAAACTTCCTGCGGAGAATATTCCTTACCAGTCATCTCAACTCTTATCGAACCGTCAGAAGCCTTTCCGGTTTTGTAAGGAACCTTTTTGAAATCTTCTTTTACCTCTTTGTCCTCAAATTTTCGGCCGATAAATCTTTTAACCGAAGAAATAGTGTTTTCGGGATTAGTTACGGCTTGGCGCTTAGCCAAAAGACCGGTCAATCGCTCACCTTTTTTTGTCTCGGTTACAATGGAGGGGGTAGTTCTGTTGCCCTCGGCGTTTGGAATAATTTTTGCTTCGCCGCCCTCCATAACGGCTACGGCTGAAAAGGTGGTCCCAAGATCGATACCAATTATTTTTCCCATATAATCCTTTCTTAATTCTTGTGATACAAATTAAAATGTAAAGTTTTCTTTACATTTTGTCAATGGTTAGGACACTTAAATCTAAAATTACGGCTACTATATTAAAAATCTTGTTTTAATCGTTTTTCTTGTTTTTGGAGATTTTGACTTTAGCAGCTCGCAAGACGGAACCACCGAAAAGATATCCTGGGGCCACTTCTTCCAAAATCAATCCGTCAGGTTTTTTCGACTTAATTTCTTCAACTGATTCATGCAACGCCGGATTAAAATGCTCCCCTTCGGTTTTAATAACCTCCAATCCCTCTTTTTTTAAAATCGATTCCAGCTGTTTCTCGATATGTTTGATACCGACCGCCCAATTGTTTCGGGAAAGGTCCCCCGGCATATGTTGGGTCGCCAGATGGAAATTATCTAAAACCGAAAGGATTTGGGAAATTAGATCGGTGTTGGCGAATTTAATCAGCTCGATCCGGTCGGATGCAGTTTTATTTTTGAAATTGATAAAATCGGCCTGTGTTCTCTGCCAGCCGGAAGTCAGCTCGGAAATTTTCTTTTCCAGCTCTTCAATATTTTGTTCAAGGTTTTGCTTTTCTTTTTTCATAATTTGGTTTTAAATTATCAGCAGAACATATGATATGATATTTTTAATATTTTGACAAGGGTTTAATGGATAAAAAAATTAAAAGTATAATTCTGCCGGACCAATTTAAATATTTGGCCATCTCTTTTTTGTTAGGGATCGCTTTTTCAACCGCCGTCTCCTCGATCAACCAAAACATCTTGCACGACCTTTTCTTGATAACCTGCCTATTTCTGTTTGTCCTCTTTATTAATCATGTTCAAAAAAACAGCAAGATCGCATTTGTCGCAGCGGTGTTATTCTCCCTATTTTTAGGATACGGAACGAGCGAGTTGCACAAAAATAAAAATCAATATGAATGGCCGTATGATCGTTCGGGCCTAATTTCCGGACAGATCATAAATCGCCCGATTATTAAAGAGACAAGACAGGAAATGATATTGGAAACCGATAGCGTCAAGATCGATGATCAATCGATCCGGCAAACCGGCAACAAACCAAAGATTTTGGTTTATCTGCCGAAATATCCAATCTACAACTATGGCGATCAGGTCGAGGTCTCCGGCAAAATTATCAAACCTGAAAAATTTGAAGATTTTAATTTTGAAAATTATTTAAAGAAATATCCGGCTCGGGCTTATATCAAAGAAACAAGTTCGGTTGAAAAAACGGGAAGCAACACAAGCATCGCCACTCTTTTGATTGGTTCGCTTTATTCCTTTTCCGGTCGGATTGAGAAATCATTATCCTCGATTTTGCCGGAACCGGAGGCCTCTTTTGCGGCCGGATTGGTGCTTGGCCAGAAAACCAATTTACCAAAATATCTTTTAGCAAACTTGCAAATTACCGGCACAACCCACCTGATTGCCCTCTCCGGTTACAATGTAACAATTATTATCAACGCTTTGGTTTTATTGCTTTCACCGTTTTTAAATAAAAGATGGCTCTTGGTCATGGGTGGTTTTTTGGTTTTATTCTTTATTATTATGACCGGATTATCGCCTTCGGTGGTGCGGGCGGCGATATTCTCTTTGCTATTGATATTCGGAAAGACAATCGGCCGGAAAGCGAATCAGGTCAATCTTATGCTGTTGGCGGCGGTTGCGATGGTCATTTTTAATCCGAATTTGCTATTATACGACATCGGCTTTCAATTATCCTTCGCCGCTTTCTCTGGAATAATTATCATTTCACCGCTAATAGATCGATTTGTTTTGAAAACCAAACTGGTTGATTGGCCGGCTTATATTACCAAAACTTTTTCCGAAACTCTTTCGGCTCAACTGGCGGTGATGCCGATCATTGTTTTTTCATTTAAAATTGTTTCCCTGATTTCTCCAATTGCTAATTTAGCGGTTCTTTGGATAATCCCCTGGGCGATGTTTTTGGTATTTATCGGAATCGCTTTGTCATTAATCTGGCTTCCGCTTGGCAAGATTTCGATTATCGTAATCTGGCCGGTTTTGAAATCAATAATCTTTATTATCAATTTGTTCTCGAGAATTCCTTTGGCTTCATTTTCTGTTCAAAACGAATCGGTTTATAAGGGATTGTCATATTTGATTCTGGCTTTCGTAATCATCATAATTATCAGAGCAAAAAAGAAATATGAAAAAATTATATAGGATAATATTTCCCTTAATTATCATCATAACGATATTTGTTTGGACCGAGATAGCCAAAAGTCCGGAGGGGGATGCCCTAAGTGTCTATTTTCTTAATGTCGGACAGGGCGATGCGGTTTTAATCCAGAAAAACGATCAGGAGATTCTAATTGACGGGGGACCTAGCGGCGAAATCGCAAATATTTTAGGAGGTATCTTAAAATCAACCGATAGAAAGATTGAGACCGTAATTTTGACCCATCCCCACTCCGACCATTTGGCCGGCATCAATAAAATAATCGATCATTACGAGATCGGTCAGATTTACTTTACGGGCGCGATACATACCTCTAATCAATATCTTGAATTTTTGGAAAAAGTGAAAAATAAAAATATTAAATTGACTGTTCCGGCAATCAATGAACAAAAAAATTTCCTGCCAAATTCAAGCATCACATTCTTATGGCCGGGGGATCAATTCAGCCAAAAAACGGTGGAGAATTTGAACGATACCTCTTTAATTTCTCAATTTTGTTATTTCAAACAATGCCTGTTTGCCCCGGGCGATGCCGAAGTCAGGGGGCAGAATGAAATGTTTTCCTATTATGAGAAAAATTTTCCCGATTTTAATTTTCACTCGATACTATTAAAAGTCTCTCATCACGGTTCAAGCAATGCCGCCAACCCAAAATTGTATGAAAAAGTATTACCAAAGTACTCGATTATTTCGGTCGGAGAGGGGAACACCTACGGACATCCCCATCCCTCCAGTTTAGAGCTTGCTAAGAATTTTAATAGCCAGATTCTTAGAACCGATACGGAGGGAACCGTAAGATTTATTTTGACACAAGAGGGAGTAGTGCAAAACCCCTGATCGTATTGAAAATGAAGCCGTTTTCGCCTAGACTAAGTTTTGGGTATTAACTGGAATTAATTATGTCCGGACACAGCAAGTGGGCGACTACTAAACGGAAAAAGGCAGCTATTGATGCCAAAAGAGCGAAAATTTTTACAAAAATTGCTCATCTTATTACTATTGCGGCAAAAAACGGAAAAAGCGGAGATGTAAACTTTAATCCCTCCCTTCGAATGGCGGTTGATAATGCCAGGGCAATCAGCATGCCAAAAGAGAATATTGAAAAAGCGATCAAGCGGGGCTTGGGCGACGGCACAAGCAACAATTTGGAGGAGATTAGTTACGAGGCCTACGGGCCTTATGGAATCGGAATGATTATCGAAGGTTTAACCGATAATAGAAACAGGACCGTCTCGGAGATTAAAAATGTCCTAAATAAATACGGGGGAACTCTGGCCGGAAGCGGCAATGTCGCTTATCAGTTTTCCAAAATCGGCGAAATCTCGATTGATACCAGTAAGAATTCAGTTGATGAGGATACCATTGAATCGGCAATTTTAAATTCCGGGGCGGACGATTATGACGAGGAGGAAGGGTTTTTTGTGATAAGGACGAAATTTTCCGATCTGCATCAAGTTAAGGAGAAATTGGAATCGACCGGCCTGGTCATCGATTCTTCGGAGGCCGTCTTGATTCCGAATAATCCGGTTTCGCTTGAAAAATCAGAGCATGAAAAAATCGAAGAACTGATTGAGAAAATTGAGGAACAGGAAGACATTACAAATGTTTATATTACTCTGGCATAAAGAATTAAATGACAGAAATTGAGTCAAAAATAATTTTAGGTATTGACCCCGGGACCAATATTATCGGTTGGGGAGTAGTTAAAAAAGAGGGAAGTAAATTTATCGCTCTTAAATTTGGTTGCGTAAATGTAAAAAGCAAGACCGATCCGGGGGACGGTCTTTTGCTTATATACGAGGCGATTTCTGATATAATTAAAAATGAAAAGCCTTCTGAAATGGCTATTGAGCGGTTGTTTTTTTTTCGGAACCAAAAAACGGTAATGAGCGTGGCTGAAGCAAGGGGGGTGGTAATCCTATCCGCTAAAAAGAATAAAATTCCGGTTTTTGAATACACACCGCTTCAGATTAAACAAGCGGTATCCGGTTATGGTCGGGCCGATAAGAAACAAATCCAGGAGATGATTAAATTAACCTTTGGCCTGAAAGAATCTCCCAAGCCGGATGATGTCGCCGATGCCTTGGCGGTGGCGGTCTGTCACGCCAGCACAAATCAGAAAATAAGATAAGAGATAAGAGATAAGAGATAAAAGTTGAAAAGATAAACGATGAGCGGATTTTCATCTTAAATCTCATATCTTCTATCTTCTATCTTCTATCTCTAAAAACGGAGGCAAGAGTGCCGCAACTTAGACAAAATATTATAACCGGGGACTGGGTGGTGATCGCGCCAGAACGATCCAAAAGACCGCAAGATTTTATTATCCCCAAGGGCGTAAAAGTTACCGAAAAAGATAAATGTCCCTTTTGTCTTGGATTGGCAGGAGCCAAAGAGAACCAAAAAGTCCATATGCACTCCACCCCGAATATTTATGTAATTGAGAACCGGTATCCGGCCTTTATTCAAAAAGAATCGGAGGCCGGCGCCAGAAGTTTTTATCCGGAAGAGGGTTTTTACCGCGCTCGCGCCTCGATAGGCGATCATGAGGTAGTCATAATTAAAGATCACGACACCTCTTTACCGGAATTTTCCAAAGATCTGATGAGCGAGATGTTTGAGGTAATCAGGGAACGGTATCTTTGGATGCAAAAAAATGAAAAAGTGGTCTCGATTATGCCGATATATAACCACGGCGCCGAAGCGGGCGCCTCGATCGAGCACCCTCACGCCCAGATATTTGCTTCCGGAATCGTGGCTAACACGGTCGGCGAGGAGATGGATGGAGCTGACAAATATTACGGAATCAATGGGGCTTGTGTCTACTGTGATATTGTAAAACACGAAATAAAACAAAAGGCCAGATTAGTCGATGAAAATGAAAACTTTATAGCCATCAATTTTTATGCTTCAAGATTTCCATTTGAAACTTGGATAATGCCTAAAAAACATGAGAGCCAATTCGAGTTGACCGGCAAAACCAGTATGGATGAGCTGGCTTCGATTTTGACGAATGTGCTCAAAAAAATCAACAAAACGATTGACAATCCGCCCCTAAACTTCTATATTCATACATTACCCACCATATTGGAAGATTCCGCCTCTTACCACTGGCACTTGGAAATTGTGCCTCGGGTTTCTAATTACGGCGGGTTCGAACTTGGCAGCGAGGTAGTCATCAATGTGATGTCGCCGGAGGAGGCGACCAGGTATTTGGCCGGGTCTAACAATTAATTTAGAGTAATAATGGCTTATCTCGACGGACTTGAAAAATATATTGGCGGCCTTTTGGAGAAAAACAATCTTAATTGCGAGGTATCGGTTGATAAGCTGGTAAGAGAAGCGCTCCGGAAAACGAAGAATTATTTTACCGAGCTTTGCAGGGATTCAAAGGGAAAAGAGTGTTTTTTGAAAGTGACAATGCGCGCCGAGGATGAGTTTAAAAAAACTCTTTTTGGTGAAATTGCTTCGATAAGGTTACTCTCTGAACGTAATTTTAGCTCGTTCTACGCGCCGAAAATCTTGAACGAGGGCGGAGAGGGAAACGGCTGGTATATCAGAGAAGTGTGTCAGGGGGAGATAATCGCCGATCCTTTTGTTATCGATAAACATTATTTTAAAGGCATCAACCGCTACGCGAACGACACATTGCTTTTTTTAATTGAGCTTTCGGGAATTAATTTAAAAAACCAATATTTTAGTAAAATTAATTCTTTTTCAAGCAAACAGGGTTATTTAGAGGCGATCAGCGTGAATGCCGAGGTGATTAATCGGATTTTGCCTAATTTTGATAGCCGAGCTGCACAAATATTTTCCAATTATGATTTTCCGGAGCGCGAGAATATGGTTTTATCCCATGGCGACTGTCATTTTGGAAATCTTATTTTTGGCCGAAAATTGGGCGTGGTTGATTGGGGAATCCACTGGGGCAATATTGCTGAAGATTTTGCCAAAGTCTGGACCTCTTTATGGCAATTTCCAGAAATACAAGCTCGATTATATGACCACTTTAGAGGCAGTTTGTCTGAAATCCACAAAAAAAGTTTCAAATCTTGCTTTTTGCCGATGGTAATATATCAGGGAGCCAATAAATTAAAGAGATTAATTTTAGCTTCAGAAAATGCCAAGCTTGACAGATATCCAGCCGGAGTCGCCAAAGACGGAGCGGATAATTTTATAAAGCTTTTTAGCGAAGTAATATCGGGACAAAGCAAGGATTGGGATAAGTATAGTACAGGAAGGATTAGAAAATACGACCGATATTGAAAAAAAGAGCGGTTTCGGCTACAATAATGCCGCCATAAAGTATTAGTTTATTAAAAGGCGGGAAGAGATCTAGAATGCATAAAAAGATAGGACTTATCGGTGCTGGAGAGTTTGGTAATTTTGCATCCGATGTAATAAATTTATTGCCGAATTTTAAGCTTGCAGCAATAGCCGACACAAACGAGCAGGCCGCTTATAAATTGGCAAAAAATTACGGCTCTACGGTTTATAAAGATTATCACGAATTGCTGGAAGATCCGGAGATTAATCTTGTTATGATTAACACACCGAACCATACCCATGCGCAGATTGTTATCGAGGCGCTCGATAAGGGGAAACGAGTGCTTTGTGAAAAACCACTTGGTATTAATCGGCAGGAAATTCAAGCGGTCGAAAAGAAGTTGAGAGAAGCCAAGGGAGTTTTGCTGGTAAATTACCTTCTTCCGCACAGCACTCTTTACAAAAAGCTTCAACATATTATGCGGAAAGAAAAATACGGCAACCTGAAATATGTCCGGATTGAAAATTTGGCCACCGAATCAAAAATCAAAAATGGCTGGTATTGGGAAGATTCCTTAAGCGGGGGTTGGTTTTTAACGGCAGATATCCATTTTTACGACTTATTGATGTTTTTGAAAGACGAGAAGTGGAATGTGGTCAACTCGTATGAGTTCAAAAAAGATAATAAAACCGGCGCGCTATTTACCGGTTTGAAGTCGGAGAGCGGCGCGCTGGCGAATATTTTCCATGATTTTGGCGTAGATTACTCAAGAGCAGCTTTCAAGGCCCATTTTTGTTTTGAAAAAGCCAATGTTGAGGTTTTGGGCTGGGTGCCGATTTCAATGAAGATAAAAACAAAAAAAAGTGAAAAAGAGATAAACGAGACGGGAGAGAGGGAACATATTTATCAAAAGATGGTGGCAAAAAACTTGAAGGATCTAGCGAAAATGGATCATGACAAATCGATTGACAAGTTGAGAAAAGTTATCGCCGGTTCCGAGATAGCGTTTATCGCTCAAGAATCCATATAATTTAGGGTTTACGGGTAAGATTATGAATAATAAGTCAAAAATCAAAATTGGTTTTTTATCGACCTACACTCCTCGACAATGCGGGATTGCTACATATACGAAATCTTTAGTTGAGATTATAAGCCAGCTTTATCTTAAAGATCCGGTTTCCGTTTTGGCGGTAAGCAATGAAAAAGGAATTTATAAGTATCCCAAAGAGGTGCTGTTTGAGATAGATCAATTTAATCCAGTCTCTTATATTAAGGCGGCGGAATATGTAAATGAAAGTCCAATCGAAGTCGTAAATATTCAGCACGAATACGGTATTTTCGGCGGTGAAGACGGAAACTATATAATAAAATTTTTGCAATGCGTCAATAAGCCGGTTATCACAACATTGCACTCGGTTTTGAAAATTCATAGTCCCCATCGCCAAGAACTGACACAAAAAATTTTAGATCTTTCGGACAAGGTTGTGGTAATGACCGAGAGCGCCAAAAAGGTATTAATTGACACTTTCAAAATCGTTCCAAATAAGATAGTAGTGATTCGCCACGGGGTTCCCAATGTCCGATATGACGACAAGGGAAAAGCCAAGAAAAAACTAAAGCTTGTCGGCAAAAAGGTTTTCTGCACTTTCGGACTAATTAATCGAGGCAAAGGCATTGAATATGCCATCGAGGCGATGAGAGAAATAGCGAAAAAACACCCCGATTCGATTTATCTGATCATTGGCGCCACTCATCCGAATGTAAAAAGGATGGAGGGGGAAAATTATCGCCGGATGCTGGAAAACTTGGTTCGAAAATACGGGCTGGACAAGAATGTTTATTTTATTAACAAATTTTTAGACTATAGTCAACTGGTTGATTATCTGGTGGCGACCGATATTTATCTTTCGCCCCAGCAGGATTTTAATCAATCTTTCTCCGGCGCCATTTCTTATGCGATGGGTTGCGGTTGCGCAATTATATCGTCTCCGACAGCATATGCTCTTGAGGTACTCGCCAACAATCGCGGTATAATAATAAAACCCGAGCCCAAAATCATTAGCAAGGAAGTCAAAAAATTATTTGAAAACGGCGCTCTAGGGAAAATACAACTGCGTTGCTACAATTACGCTCGAGCCATGATTTGGCCCGAGGTCGGATTAAAAAAATTAGGGTTGATGGAGAGGCAGATTTATTTGCAGAATGAGAAATGGCGTCAGAGACTTCCAAAATTCACCGAAGCGCCCGAAAATGATCATTTAATCGATATGACAACAAAAATAGGTATCGTCCAGCATGCTGTCAAATCAAAACCGGACTTTAGGTTTGGGTACAGTTTAGATGATCAGGCCAGAGCATTAATCGCCTGTCTCAAACAAATAAAATTATTTGGAAAAAATGCCCGAATAGAAGAATTGACAAATTACTATCTGGACTATCTGAAAATCGCTATTGATGAAACGGGGATCATTCATAATTTCATTAATAGCAAAGGAAAAATAATCGACCAATACGCTTCGGCTGATTCGGTTAGCCGCGCTTTCTGGTCGCTGGCATATTTGGTCAGTTCAAAAAGCGTTTCAAGGGCGAATCGGAATAAGGCAAAAAAACTGATCGCGGTCTATGAAGCGAGGATTTTCAATACCTACCTGCGCCCAATCGCCTTTAATTTAATCGGGTATTCATTTCTTGGCGATAAAAATAGCGCTAAACGTTTGGCGGATAATTTGGTCGAACGTTTCTTGGATAATACCGAAAACAATTGGAGGTGGTTTGAAGAGGAGATGACTTGGGGCAACGGCATTATTCCTTACGCTCTGGTTAGGGCATACCGTTTAACAAAAGAAAAAAGATATTTGGATATTGCGATCGAATCGACGAACTTCCTGGAGAAAGTAACCCGAAAGAAAAACGTTCCGGTTCCGGTCGGTCAGGAAGAATGGTATCGGAAAGATCATACCAAAGCCCTCTACGATCAGCAGCCAATCGAGGCGGCCGATATGGTTTTGTTGTTTAATGAACTTTATTATGCCACAGATGAAGAGAAATATAGGCAAAAAGCGCTGGAGTGGATGGGTTGGTTTTTCGGAAATAATATCAACGAAACAATAATGTATGATAACATCACACACGGTATTTTGGATGGGCTGGGGCGGACAGGGCCGAACTTAAATCAGGGAGCCGAATCAATCGCAATATATTTGCTCGCTTACCTTTCTTTCTCCGGCGATGACCGGGTGTTATAATTGGTCTAATCATGATCTCATATATTGAGGGAAAAGTAATATACCGAAAAAACAGCAAGGTAATAATTAATACCGGATTTCTTGGCTATGGTGTTATTGTCTCTCCAAAATTAGAATTTAGAAAGAATGAAAATTGTAAATTATTCACATATCACAATGTGAGGGAAAATCTAGAAGAGTTGTATGGATTTTCTAGCACCGAAGAGCTTGAATTATTTGAGTTATTGCTTTTGGTAAACGGAGTCGGCCCCAAAGCGGCGATGCAAATAATATCTTCTTCTGAAATAGACAAAATAAAAAACTCGATATTTTCCGGCGACGCCGTTTTTTTCACGATGATTCCAGGTATCGGCAAAAAGGTTGCCGGTAAGATTATTCTGGAATTAAAATCAAAAATCGGGATACTCGAAAATAAGGATATGACCATGACATTTTCGGAGGACGATGAGGTTTTTGACACATTATCCACCCTTGGTTACAAGAAACATGAGATAGAAAAAATCACGCATAAGATACCAAAAGATATAAAAACAACCGAAGCGAGAGTTAAATGGTATTTAAAAAACTTATCTAAATAATGAGTAACAATGGATATTGAAGACAAGAACATAACCGATCCTTTAGCCGAAGACGAAGTTTTTGAAAATAATTTAAGACCTAGGGTTATTGATGAATACATCGGCCAGAGCCATATTAAAGAAAATCTCTTAATATTGCTTCGGGCTGCTCAAAAACGGAAAGAACCGATCGAACACCTGATGCTTTATGGGCCTCCCGGACTTGGAAAAACAACATTGGCTCATGTCATTGCTAATGAGATGAATGCCCCGATCAGAGTTACCTCCGGACCGGCAATCGAGAGAGCCGGAGATTTGGCTTCGATATTAACCAATATGAATGAGGGAGAGATTCTTTTTATCGATGAAATCCATCGAATCAACCGCCATGTTGAAGAAGTATTGTATCCGGCGATGGAGGATTATGCGATTGATCTAATTATCGGCAAAGGACCGGCGGCGCGGACAATGAGAATCGATCTACCTAAATTCACAATCATCGGAGCCACCACTCGAGTCGGCTTGTTATCTTCGCCGCTTCGGGATCGGTTTGGAGCGGTTTATCGATTGGATTTTTACAACAATGACGAATTGGCGAGAATTTTAGGGAGGTCTTCAAAAATATTGAATTTAAAAATCGATGACGCCGGAATTTTTGAAATTGCTCAACGGTCCCGCCGGACGCCCAGAATTGCCAACCGATTACTGCGCCGAGTCAGGGATTTTTCCGAAGTGATGCACAAAGGATCGATTGACAGAGAGATAGCCCATCAGGCATTATCAAAATTGGATATAGACGGTGTCGGTTTGGATAAAGTGGATAAGCTTTATCTTTCAATGTTGATTGAAAAATTCGGCGGCGGGCCGGTCGGGCTGGAAACAATTTCAGCGGCGATCGGAGAGGACAAGGATACGATCGAGGATGTTGTTGAGCCGTTCCTTCTTCAATTAGGTTTTATCAACCGAACCAAAAAGGGCAGGGTTGTCACTCCAATTTGTTATGAACATTTGAAAATAAATCTGCCGGCTGGCGGAAAAAAAGAGGACCAAAAATTATTTTAAGGCAAAATAAAAGGTAGAATAAAATGACATCCGGCAAAAAGGATAATGTCTTACTTCATGTCTGTTGCGCCGCCTGCGCCAGTTTTGTCTCTTTAGAAATGGAAAAAAACAATTATCATTCAGTATTATTTTATTTTAATCCTCACTTCAACCATTTAGAATACCACTATCGGTTCCAGGGATTGGAAAAAATGTCGGCAACAAAAGATCTGGAGCTAATCGTTCCAAATTACAATCAGGATGAATATTTTTCAATCATAAATCCATTTCAGGATAAAAAATCAATCAAATTCATCAGTGACGAGGAGCGATTAAACCGAACAAAGAGGGAATTAGCAATGGATCTTGTTCTGACAAAGTTGGCGGAGAAAGCGAAAGAGTTTAAAATCAAAGTAGTCACGACTTCAATGCTTTGTTCGCCGTATCGTGATCACAACACAATTTGGGATATGGGATCAAAGATTTCAAAAGATCACAAATTAGAGTTTTATTATCAGGATTTTCGCAAAGGTTACTGGATGGGAAGAAACATTGCCAGAAATTCCAACTTGGCGATTCCTTCCTACTGTTCGGATTATTTGGAGTAATATGACATACCTAATTCTTTTATTCTTCGCGATCCTTCTGTTTTTCGCTCTTTATAGTTTTGTCGGAATTTACCATTTGTGGCGTTTTGGATATGTCGGCGATATGACAAAACCGTTCGTGGTAATTTATTTAATTGTGGCTGCTACCGTATCGATATTTTCATTTATTCTATTAATAATTCAGGTTTATTAAATGAGAAGAGAAAAGAGATTATTTCCAACCCAAGAACCAAGCGAAGAGGTCAGGCTACTTCTTCGCAAGCATTGGTTTCGCTATGTCCCGATAATGTTAATTGCGGCATTGATGCTTGCGCCGTTGATTATTCTTGTCAACTACTATTATGTTGTTTATCAGCAGATTGATTCTTTATATGGAGCAATCATGATAATCGGAGGGACATCATACGCCCTGTTTATTCTGGCTCTGATGTTGTTTATTTTTGTCGATTATTATCTTGATATTAATATTGTTACTGACAGAAGAATCGTCGATATCAGACAGGACGGTTTTTTCCATCGGACAATATCGGAATTGAGTTTGGATGAAGTTCAGGATGTTTCAGCGGCGGTCAACGGTCCCTTTGCAACCACGATGCACTACGGCGATGTTCTAATTCAAACAGCCGGAACTTTGCCGAACTTTACTTTCTTTTCCGTTCCTCATCCGTATCAGGTTTCAAAAGAGATTATGGATTTGCATGATCAAAGGGAAAGACGGTTGAGAAAAGCCGGCACCGGCAAATTGATTAATCCCTCCGGAGAGGATGTCGAAATTATTATCGCTCCGGATCAGGAAAAAGCCCGGGAAATATTAAGCGGCATTGAAAGAGATAAAAGCAGAGAAGGCAGAAGTAGAACCGTCAGCTATTTTGATTATTCAAAGATTGATAAGGGTACGGAAGTTAGGGAGGGTGAAAGCGTTGATATTAAATGAAAAAAATTCGGTTCGATGAAATTGTCCACTGTTTTTATGCGGTCGCAAACAATGCGTTAAGGTTTCTCGAATAATTATCGGTATTTCCCAGCGATGATGTTTTTGCGTACTTGCCAGGAGTCTTTGATCATTTGAAAACCGTCTTTGATCGGGTTGACGGTTGAATGGGGATTGTCGTACCAAATTATTCCGACCTCTTTGATTTTATAACCCAATTTTTTAGCGATCGCTAATACTTCGATGTCAAAGGAGAAACGATCGAATTTAGTTCTTTTGAATATTTCTATGGCGGCATCATGTTGAAAGAGTTTAAATCCGCACTGGGTGTCGTAAATACCCGGAACAGCTAAAATCCTGATTATCAAATTCAAAAAACGGCTTCCCCATATTCGATAAAAAGGTTGAGGTCGAGCTAATTTCCCATCCCACGAGTATCTCGAACCGACAACCACTTCATGGCTCTCGGCCACGTCTAGAAGTTTTTTTACCTGTTCAATCGGGGTTGAGTTATCGGCGTCGGCAAATAATATATAATCGCCTTTTGCTTGCAAAATACCCTCCCTGACGGTATATCCCTTGCCCCGATTTTCTTCCCGACTGATTATTTTTAAATCGGAAATTCGGTCTGAAAATCGCTGAGCCGATTTGTCGGTTCGATCCGGAGAGCCGTCAATTAGAACTATCGTCTCGATAGAAAACTCGACATGTCTTTCGAAGCGTTCAACCGCCTCTAAAACAACATGGATTCTTTCCTCTTCTTTGTATGCTGGAATGACGATTGAAAGATGCGGTTTATTCTCCATTATTCCCCTTTATTTTTGCTGATTAAAAAGAGGGTTTGCGGTATTCGATATCGCGGTGTCGATTTTGGTGATCGGATAAGGGCTGGTCGGCGGATTGTCACGCAGTTGTTCGTCGCTGATATTAAATACCAGAATCGATCCCCCTATTTCGGTTGTCGGTTTATATTGATCCAACCAGCCGTACGACCACTTTCCCTCCTTTTCGCCATAAAGTTTTGAGGATTGGTAAAAGGTTGACGAAACCGCCAACCAACCGGCCGCCGGACCGTAAGAACTGTGCCACTCCCGAGCTTCCGGAATATAGTAACTTGGCACCGAACCTCCAAAATAGTCCACTTTAATATCGGAAATACCGTTATCGTCTATATATTTTTTTAACCTAAGCATATCCTGACCCCAATCAAGAGAAGAATCGACCATATATTTGTAGCGTTGGTCTTTCGGTACGAAATTATTAAAATAAGCAATATATTGGGGATAGTATGAAATAGTGTGATACATTTGGAAAGCGACCAAAACTAAGACGATGCCAAATAAATATTTCTTATCTTTTATTTTACTTACCAACCAACCGATTAACAAAAGTACGAATGGAACAGTTGGCATTAGGTGGCGGATTCCGATATTTAGCGATCCCTTCAGAGTAAACGCCCAGTAAATTATTATCGGTATCGAGACCAACCAAATTTTCCAAGATTCTTCTTTGGTTTTTTTAATAAAGAATAGGGAGACAACCGAAGCGAGGGTCAGAACAATAATCGGAATCGGGGTTTTTATCAACCAGGCGACCGGGAAAAACCAAGGGATTGATTTCTCGGCGACCTGTCCCATCAAGAAAGTGGCGTTGCCGCCCCCGACACGACCAATTACCAAGAAAATACCAAGAAGGTAATGGCCGACAGCCCGGGTTATCGGATTACCCTCAAAAAGGTGCAGAAAATTACGCAAGATCAGGGTTCTGGAATCGTCGGTTAAGTTACTCTCAATCACTTCGTGCTCAATCGAAACCGGAGTGTTCCAGACAAAAGGAATATAGACCAACCAGACTAGAATCAGGGAAATAAAACAAACCCAGAAATATATTTTTAAATATGACAATATATTATTCCGGTATTCCTTCCGACTATTAATCCAAGCCCGAACAAATATCAGAAGCAAAAGGACCCCGTATAACAGAAAGGCGGAAAATTTTAAGAGCTGGGCGACACCAAAGGATAAACCGGCAATAATGATATTTCTTAGACTCGGTTTTTCAATGGCGTTATTAAAACTCAAGATTGTTATCAGATAACCAAACGCCGCCGCAATGTCGGTCGTTACCAACCGGCCGTGAGCGATGACATCGGGATAAAAAGCATAAAAGGCGAGGACTATCAAACCGACTTTCTTACCATACCAGCGGCTGGCAACGAGATAGAGTATTAATCCTAAAATCAACATCAAAATCATAATTGGAATCCGACTCATCAGTAATACCTGTTTTGGATTATTACCGGCTTCGTAAAGCATATACCAACCGGCTTCCCATTGGTTGATTCCGTTCCAACTCCAATCGTCCTTTATCCCTTTTATTTCGTTATTGAGAGTCAGAGGAATGCCGGCGAGCGCTTTGGCCAAAGGCGGATGTTCCGGATTGAGGCGAAAATCTTGATATTTATCATACGAGTAGCCGGAGGGAATATGGGCAATTTCGTCAACCGTTCCGGAGTCGCCCGGGTCGCCGAATGCCCCGCTGGAGGAAAAAAAAGCGATTAAAAACATCGACAATAAGATTATTCCGGCGATTATCCAAGCAAGAATGGTATTTGAGATATTTTTATTGTTCATTATCTTTCTTCATTATTTCGTATTGCTCTCGGCAAAAGACCGTTTTGTTGATTTGACGGTTACTTTCCATTCCAGATATTTTCCAAGCATCAGTCGGGTCTGGGATTCGATGGCTGGGATTGAGGAAAAGACAATGTTGGTGATTGGGAGGACGATCGGCGTCAGAATCCAATCCAAGATAATACGGAGGATTGGTTTTTTGCCTTTATGCGGCGGCACCAGTAAGGTTGAAATAATCAAAGTCGTTACCATACCGATCCAAGCTACTCCCAGAAGACGGGAGTAGACAAGCGGAAAATTGTAGGCCAAGACGGTGTCGCGGAAATCGGGATTTAGAAGCAGCGGAAACCAGGCCGATGTTGCTAAAATTACCGAAGTGGTTGCCCAAGTAATGTGGGCCTCCCAAAGAATCAGGGCGTTTGCCCAGCGGTCGATGAAAGGAATTTTTTTGTTGCCAAAAGTGTGTTGCATAACATAGGGGATGTCGGAGACGCCCCAAGCCCAGCGTTTTTTCTGGATATACTGTTCGCGTAAGGTAGTTCGAAAATCTCCGGCCAAAATCGCGTCTTGATAGATCGGAACATAGAGAGGCACGACATCATATTGGCCGTTAAATTTATAATATGACCGCCAGTACTGATGTCCGTCTTCGACTATAGTGTTTTTGGCCCAAAAATTTACCTGAACCAGGGCCTCCAGACTTTGGGCGTGGGCGGAGAAATTTTTTAACCGAGAAGGCCGCGTCGCCACAATCAACTGCCAGAAAGAAGAACCCATTGCAGTCAAGCGCATCGGCATCGGCACATCCCAAATATTGTTAAAATACATCGGCAGGGGTTGGAAACTCTTATGGACGGGGTCGTCGTCCATAAGATATTTAAAAGTCAAACAGGCGAGATATTTTTTGTCGACCAAATTGTCGGCGTCCATATTGGTGACAATTACATTTTCAAATGGGATATTTTTATCTTTGAAATAGGGGACCATATGCTCGCCGGTGAAAGTGATATTGGGGCCTTTACCAATGATTTCGTTAGGAAGATCTTTCGGGTGCATGAAAGTTAGAACATCGCCAAGTTTATTTTTATATTTTTTGATTAAAAAATTGGCGTGTGCCCGGCCCTGTTCCCTGTCCCTTTCCTCGGTGGCCAAGACATATATTATTTTATCCTTAGGATAATCGGAATTAATCACCGATTGGATGGATGATTCCAGAATCGGCAACTCCTCTTTGTAGGTCGGAACAATCACCAAATGATAAATATCATGCCAGGATTTTTTAGGCGCCAACTCATCCAACTGGGCAAACCAATCAATTTTCATATCTCTTTTGTAATTGCGGTAGCCGACAATCAACCGGAAGGACATAAAAAAGGCCTTAACGACCCAGTAGCTTAAAAAAAATATCATGTAGACGGCAAAGAATTTTGCGGCGACAATAGACAAAATAATCGGCATAACTATAACCAGCCAAGATAGCGCTCCCGGGAGTACTTCAAATAATCTTTTATATCGCCACTGTTTCATAGTATGCCTCTATTATAGCCGGGATATATACATAATTTCCAGAATGAGGATCAGAAACGCCAAGAAAATGTTGGCCGAGAAAAAGAGGTAGCTGATTTTCTTCTCTTTGTCGAAAGAGGAAACACCGAGGATAAAATTGACGACATAGACGATTAATAGGAATTTAATCGGTGAAACCGGAATAATCCAATTACTTTGGGTTTCCATCCATCTTATTTTCATAATCCAAATCAGATAATCAAGACCAAAAACCGCGATTGAGGCGACCAGCAAATAGAGATCGATATGATCGAAAACCAAGGCGTTTTTCAATAAATTTAATAATGATTTCATATTTTGTGGTTCCGAGGCATGGACTCGAACCATGATTCACGGCTTCAAAGGCCGCTGTCCTGCCATTAGACGACCTCGGAATACTTATATTACTCTACTATATTTAAGCTCGTTTATCAATCGGAAGAGGGGAAAAATTGAATTATCGAGCTCAAAATGATATAGTATTTAAGGTCATACGCAGGTGTGGTTTAGCGGTAAAATGCGTCCTTCTTTCACCCTCCGTAGCGGTTCCAAGGGCGAGTGTAGTTTAGTGGCAGAATGCGACCTTCCCAAGGTTGAGGCGGGAGTTCGATTCTCCTCACTCGCTCCAGAATTGCTACTGCGGAGGACGGGCAAGGATGAGTCGCGGGTTCGATTCCCGTTACCTGCTCCATGCCAATGTAGCTCAGTTGGTAGAGCGGCACTTTCGTAAAGTGAAGGTCGTGGGTTCGAATCCCGCCATTGGCTCCATATTTAAATAAATGACCGGTCAGCCGGTCTTTCTTGTTTTAATCCAGTTAATTAAATCGAAGGATATTATTAAAACAATCAAAGGGAAAACAACAATAATTAATTTATTATAATTGTAGGCGTCAACCATATTTCCGTGCATTACTGCCGAAACGGCGTGGGTGATGCCGCAGCCGGGACAGTTGTAGCGCTGGCCGAAAAGAAGGGGGAAAATAAAATTTTTAAAGATACAAATACCGCCAACCGGCCCCAATTTTTCAGTCGGCAATATCGTAAGAATAATTAGAAAGAAAGAAAAAACAACCACCCTGGCCCGGGATGAGCCCAGGGTGATCGCATCTCTCGTAAAAGAAAATAATTCTTTTCTTATTCCCATTCAATGCCGGGGAACGGCTTTTTCATGGCGATTAAAATAACATCAACCAGCCACCAGATACCGCAGCCGCCGCCCGTTACTAACTTTAGTATTCCAAGTCCGACCTGACCCATCATAAATCTATCCACTCCCAATTGACCAAAGAAGATGGACAAGATCAAAGTCAATGTCCAGTTCAGTTTTCTGGTTCCCGAAGCCGGGGCCGCCGCTACTGCCGGAGCTTTTTCCGGCGTTGGTGTCTCTTCTGCCATAATTCCTCCCTATAAATTATTAACTTCATTTTACACCCGAATAATACGAATGTAAAAGTCATTATTTGAAAAATATTAAACTTGTAAACATTGCGTATTTTTCTTTTGTTGATAGAATGGGGCTGATCAGTATCGCGATGCGATGGTTTTGGTTTGCGGTCTATTAAACGGTCGGGAAAGAGGTAGCATGGCAAAAAAATGCAATTGCAAGGAATTGAAAAAATCCGATTGGGACGAGAAAGAATTTATTTGGAAGAACAAGGTCTTTTATAAGACCAAATATAAAGAGTTTATGCATATACCACTGAACTTCGGCAAAGTTATAACGAAAGCATTTAAAGAAATCGAAAAGAATAAAATCGAAACCGACGGTTTTACTCTTTCGGGCGAGGAAAATGTCTTTTCGTCATCTTTGATGATTCCGTTAAAAACCAAAAGTGATAAACTGCCGACCGAGACTATGTCTGGAAGTTTTATGACCAAACTTTTCGAGGGTCAGTACAAAGATGCCGGGGATTGGGCTAAAGAGATGACCAACTATGTCCATGGCAAACAAAAAGAAGTGGCTAAGTTGTGGTTTTGGTACGCGATTTGCCCAAAATGCGCCAAAAAAATGGGCAAAGTCCAAACCGTCATATTTGCGGAAACAAAATGATGAAATATACAATTTAACGCAATCTTTTTTCAGCCAAAAATGTTGGCTTTTTTCGTTTTGTCAAAGTTATTCCGATGTCTTGATCAGAAATGATTTATCTCTAAATCACTTCGACTATGACATGTAGCGAACGATGGTGAGTGCTTGGTGAAAGGAGAGGTAAAATGCGAATCAAGGCAGTAGTTGATTCGTATCAGACCGTAGTCGAGCTACGGCATGTGATTGCAAACTGCGCTTCTCCCGAAGTTTCCGGAGATATGAAACTGGTGGCAGCCGAGCTGCTCAACGATGTCAAAGATTACAATCAAGGAACAAGCCGCGGAGTTGTAATCGAGGCGCAATTATATGAGCTGGTAATCGCGGGAGTGTGTTATCGGCGATACTACCAATGTATCAAGGATCACATCAAAAACGCGACACCTTTAGGCACCGTTGAGATCGCGGCTCGATCGGAGTTCGAATTCCTGCACCAGGGTATGCGAATTGTCGGGAAGCTGGGAGATGTTAAACTGTGCCCGGTCGGAATAATCCGGGTCACATTTCCAAAGACTGTTCCTTCGGGAGCAGTTGTATGAAAGGGGGTGTACACCCGCGCGGCCGGACTATAAGTCGCGCGGGTACTCTTTTGCAGAGCATTATGATAAAATGAAACAAAAGATAAAAAAGGAGGAAAATGTTGATTGGAGTACTATTATTACTGATTGGAGCGCTTCTTCTGCTTCAGAATCTCGGCTACATTACCGGAGATATTTGGAGTTACTTCTGGCCGGTTCTATTGATTTTGATTGGCCTAAGCATGATGGTTAAAACATCTAGGAGAAAATGAGACAGTTCTTCGCGATAATCTTCATAATCGGTTTCCTGCTCGCCGCAGTGCCGCTGTTGATGTTGACCAATATGAGAATGACAATATTGTCGGCCGATAAAGTTAAAACATTGCTTTTTGACAGCAATGTTTATGAATTTATGGGCGCCGGGCTTCGGGAAACGATTGTTTCGGAAGCGAACACCGGCGTGGAAAACGGCCAGTTCATGGAGATATTAAATGAATCGCTCGATACGGAAACACTGCGAAAAGTAACCGAAGATTCAGTCGATCAGATTTTTGCCTTGGCTAAAAATCCCAACGCAGAACCGAAAATTACCATAACAACGAGTCAGCTTGAGGAGAGAATCAGAGAGGTGATTAAAGAGAAGGACTACGGCTCCGATATTAAACTTCTCAATGAAAGCGGCGAGGTTACTTCGACCTTGGGAAGCACTCCTTTTGGCGGCGATCAGGTTTATTCAATCAATCAATTTCCGGTTGCCGGCGCGCTGGTCCGATTTACTCAAGGCCTCCTGATTTCCGGCATATCGACAATCGTTCTGCTTTTAATCATCTTTCTTGTCTCGTCCGGTTCAATGGGAGCAAGATTTAAGTGGCTCGGCGGTACATTCCTCGTTTTAGGTATTGCAATGCTGGGTCTGGCATACGCGAATATTTACCTTCTGCCCGGCCAATTTGGGAATATTGTCAACCGGTTTGAGCTTCGCGATCCTCGTTTCATTGCCGGAGCGACCAAGTTTGTGACCAATTTAACCGCCACCCAAAAAATTCCGTTGATTGTTGAGACGATTGCCAGTCTGGTTTTAGGAATCTTACTTATCATAATCGGCTCAACTTTTAAACAGGAAAAAATCGAAATTGCGCCGCCGAAAAAAGTTCAACAGACCGCTTAATTGGAGAACGAAACCGACTGAATCAAACCGTTCTTATAAATCCAGAAGAGCGGTTTTTTTGGTGCAGTGCTGTACATTTATCAATTTTAGTTGTATGGTGCAGCCACGTATTTCATTGGAAGGGGGACATAGAGATGGATGTTTATTGCATCCAGAACATACCGGGCGAATACTGGTATGTTCGGCTCAGGTTTATTACCTCGTCCGACACGCCGGGGTTTTGGCGGTGCGTCCGACCGCGTAATAATCCGAAGATTGTCGCTCCGAACTGGAGCGAGTTCTATCTTCGGGAGTTGAAACATGGAAGTAGGCCGGTTCGGATGGTGGAGCACCGTTCAAAAAGCGGCCTGGTCGTCTATCAAGTTGACAAGCCGCAGTGGAGCTTCCCGTTTATTTTCGTCAGCGACTTTAGTGCCGCTGAATGGATCACTTCCTCTTTGCGACTTGGGTTTCAAGCCGGCCGCAGGCTGATGTACCACTCCATTGGCAACATCGTTTGTGAGGCCGTCGATAACGCCATCGAGGGTCTGAAGCCGGAATAGAGGGGATGATTGAAGCGC
>ERZ1292623.518-Hain-H51-01um-R1-518-length-41774-cov-8_pt1 | contig 41774 bp, 44 predicted proteins | sample MGYA00564398_ERZ1292623 | MGnify/ENA primary metagenome ERZ1292623 (study PRJEB36523, sample SAMEA6512633) | groundwater metagenome | collected 2019-01-07 | study: AquaDiva: Metagenomics assemblies of 32 groundwater samples
CAAAAAAGAGAGAGTGTGAGAATTGCGGAAATAAATTCACAATAAAGCCAGAAGAGGAAGAGCTGGATTTTTTTTACTGCTTGAACTGCAGAGCCCAGTAATCCTGTCTTTTCTGTATATCAAAACTATTATAAATGCCCTTAAAAACCTATTTTCTATGAAAATATCAGTATTCCTGGAAAGGACAAAAGAATCTAAGGAGCTTGAAATTGCCAGTTTCAAAGACTTGTTTGAAAAGCTGAAGATAAATCCAGAAGCCTCCCTAGTTATAAGAAACAACGAATTAATTACAGACAAGACTAAATTAAATAATGATGATAAATTAAGGATTTTGCCAGTTATCTCTGGTGGCTAAATATATGTTTAATTCTATTGTTGTTCATTATGGAGAAATCGGCACAAAAGGAAAAAACCGTTCCTTTTTTGAAAAAAAGCTAGTTGAAAACATAAAATGGAATCTAAAAAATGAGTTTGTTTCAGTTAAAAGATTGTATGGCAGGATTGTAATAGACTTAAAAGAAAATTATAATAAGGAACTTCTAAAGGAAAAACTTTCTAATATTTTTGGAATTGCTAACTTTTCATTTGCTGTTAAATCTTCTTTAGACATGGAAGAAATAAAGAAAACTTCCTTAAGTTTAGTCCCGGAGAAAACTTCTTCATTTAGAGTAAATTCCTCAAGAGCAAATAAAAACTTTCAATATTCCTCATTTGATTTAAACAATTTAATAGGAAAACATATACAGGATAATAAAAAAATAGAAGTAGACTTGGAAAACGCAGAAACAACAATTTACATTGAAATAACAGAAAATAATTCTTTTATATACAATGAAAAAATTAAATCTCTTGGTGGTTTGCCTGTTGGTGTCTCAGGAAAAGTTATATCATTGATATCAGGCGGCATAGATTCTCCAGTTTCTTCATTTTACATGATGAAAAGGGGGTGCTCAGTAATTTATGCTCATTTTTACAATTCATCAATAAACACAAAGCAGTCTATGGAGAAAGTAATTGACCTTGTAAATGTTTTAAGCAAGTATCAGTTTAAGACAAAATTATATTTAGTTCCATTTGAAAATATACAGAAGGAAATAATAAAAGAAGTGAATTCACGATACAGAATGATAATTTACAAGAGATTCATGTTAATGATAGCAGAAAAGATATTGGAAAATGAGAATGCACAGGCTGTTGTAACTGGAGAGAACGTAGCCCAGGTTGCGAGTCAGACGACTTCAAATTTAAATACAATATACAAAGCAACAAAGTCCTTGATCTTAGCGCCTTTAATAGGTTTTGATAAAGACGAAATTATACAAGTAGCTAAGAAAATTAAAACATTTGAATTATCTATCTTACCTTATGAAGACTGCTGCTCATTTATGATTGCAGAGCATCCAGCAACAAAATCAGATCCAGAGGAAGTAGAAAAACTAGAGCTAAAATTAAATAAGAAGCAGCTTATTGAAGAAGCTATTAAGAAATCAGTGACAAAAAAGATAATAAATTAAAAAACAATAATACCAAAATGTCCTGCAGAATATGTGAGAAAAATCCAGTAATAAAGCTTCCAAATAGTAATATCTATCAATGTAAAAAATGTTTTAGCAAATACTTTGAAAAAAAAGTAAGAAAAACAATAAGAGTTTACAATTTAATTGACAAAAAAGATGTTATTGGTTGTGCTTGTTCAGGGGGAAAAGACAGCATGTCTACTTTGTATATATTAAAGAAAATTCTCAAACCCCAAAACACAAAAGTAATTGCTTTAGCAATAGATGAGGGTATTGAAGGTTATAGAAATTTAACTTTCTTAAAGAATTTCTGTAAGGAAAATGATATTCCTTTGCATACTTTTTCATATAAAAAGGAATTAGGCTATACATTAGATAAAATGCTTAAAGTAACTAATGAAAAGCCTTGTTCAATTTGCGGTGTCTTCAGAAGATACTTGTTAAATACAAAAGCAAAGCAGCTCGGAATAACAAAATTAGCAACAGGACATAACTTGGATGATGAAGCCCAAACAATTCTAATGAACCAGTTTAGAAGAAACATTGCTGCATCGGCAAGACTAGGCCCACTAACAGGAGTAATTAAAGATGAAAGATTCATTAGAAGAATTAAGCCTTTGTACTTTTTGACAGAAAGAGAAGTTGCTACCTTCGCCTTCTTGAATAATCTTAAAGATGACTACATAGAATGTCCAAATGCAGCCTTGTCTTACAGGTGTAATTTAAGAGACTGGTTAAATGATATAGAAGCAAAATATCCAGGCACAAAACACTCTATAGTAAATTCATTTATGGAAATACAGCCAATATTAAGAAAACACCTTGACTTTAAAAAAATAAAAACATGTAAAATCTGTGCAGAGCCTTGTTCCCAGGAAATTTGTCAGGCCTGCAAACTAGCAGATAAATTAAAATTATTAAGTTAATTTGAAAAAAATCGCCAAAAATAAAATCAGAAATCTTATTCTTTCTTGTCATTAAACATGTTAAACAATCCTTCTTTGTAATATTCTTTCTTTTCTTTTTCCCTTCTTTTTAAATAAGAGCTTTTGTTTCTGTAATCATTTAACTTGTCATCACTTGGCTTTATTGTTATATAATCCTTAAACATGCTTTCTTTGGGTTTCAAGTGATGCATCTCTTTTTTTACAAACCTTTCTTTCTGCTCCATTTTCTCATGAAGCACTTTTCTTACATCATCAACATACCCTGTAAATTCCTTTTTCTCCCTTCTAAAGTATTTTCCTAAATTAAATTTAAATCCTCTTTTCTTATACAGTAAAATTCCTAAAATTAATATAACTGCTAAGACAAAAATCAAATTCATGTTTTCCTTGTAATCAACTAAGCTTCTTCCTTCAACTTTTACATTGTCAAATAATTTGTCATTAATAGTGACTTTGTAAATTCCTGTTGTAACTTCTCTTCCTAGATCAATGCTCGAGCTTTCTCCAGGTTCTAAAAATACTCTCTTGCTTATAGAGGAGCTTGAAGTAACCCCGTCTAGATTAATGTTTAAAACATCATCAAAATCAACATTTCCTGTATTAGTAATAACCAGCATCTGTCCTTCTACTTTATAATTAATGTTCTTGACTTCAGTAACATAAAACTTCTTTTCATCTTTCAAAGCTCCGGAAACTGCCTTGATGCTCCACTCTCCTGGTTTTGAAATTAATGGAAGGGCAAAATTTAACTCTCTTTTTATTAATTCATCAGATCTTTTAGCTCCAGAAGAATCTCTTATTTCAATTTCAATATCCTTGTCAACTAAATCCTTTCCCTGGTCATAAACAACAGCTTTTATTTTAACTTCTTCTCCAGGTTTAAAAGAATCTTTTTCTATGCTTAATTCAACTCTGTTTGCTTTCCCTAATATTTCTATGCTTAATGTTCCTGCTCCCTTGTTTCCAGATTCATCAGTAACCTCAACTAAAATATTGTGAAATCCTGATTTTACATTGTTGTCAACTGAAATTCTCTGGTTTATTTCTCCCAATAAAACTTTTCCATTTATCTCCTTTTCATTAAACTTAATTACAACATTCCCCCTGTCAACTCTTTTTCCATAAATGTCATTTACATTTCCAATAACATCAAAACCATCTCCAGGATTTACCTTGTCCTTGTCCAACTTTAACTCAATATTTAACAAATTAGTAATCTCAAATGTAATTGCTTCTGAAAAAACATTTCCATTTCCATTTGCATCTCTTACATCAAAATCAACAGAATAACTGCCAACATTAGTGTAATTAGACGGCGCTGTAAAAGTAAACTTTCCTTCCTTGACATCCTTAGTATCTATAAATAAAGTATTTTTGTCTTTCTTAAAATAAATAGTCACCACGCCATCAATTCTTTTCCCGCTTGCCCTAAAAATATCTCCAGAAACATCAACATTGCTCCCTAACTGCACTCTGCTGTTTACTAAAACAAAATTCCCGCTCAGCTCTCTCGTAATCTTAAAACTCTCGCTTGTCTTTTCCTCTATTAAATTTCCATTTTCCTCTACAGCTATTTTTATTAAGCAGTCACTTGGACTTATTATTGGCACTGTAAATTCATCCAGAAAATTATATCTTTCATTTGCACTTAATCTTAAAATCCTTGAATTTAATGGAATGTTTTCCTTCTCGCACACCAAATTAATCTTTAAAATCCCGTTAAAACTATTTTCTCTTATAACAGATCCTGCTGCCTTTATTTTGTCCCCTAAATTATATATTTTTGGATTAACTTCATTTAGCTCTATTAAAGCATAAGAACTAGGTATTATAAACAATAATAATATCAAACAAAATAACACCCTTTTCATGTGTTAAAAATACACTTGTTTATTTAAATATTTTACTTAAATTCAAAAATTGAAATGCCTAATTGCTCTAGCAGTTTATTTAGCTTAAATAAAGGCAGCCCAACAGCTCCAAGATAATCTCCTTTAACTTTGTCAATAAATATAGCTCCCTTCTCTTGAACAGCAAACGCTCCAGCCCTGTCAAGAGGCTCACCAGACTTGATATATTTTTCTATTTCTTCCAAAGACATTTTTTTCATCTTAATTTTTGTAAGTTCATAATCTGATAATTCTTTTTTATTTTCCACATCAATTACAGCTAAGCCAGCATAATTATCAACCCATTTTCCATTAATCAGGTTAAGCATTTCTTTAGCTTTCTCTTTTGTGTATGGTTTTCCTAAAGCCTTGTTTTTGAAAAAAACTAAAGAATCAGCAGAAATTACAACGCCCTCTTTTAAGTTTCTTGCAACACATCTTCCCTTTTCTAAAGCATGGTGCATAACCAAAGCATTTGGTTTCATTGGTAGATTGTTATCTTCAGTATAATCTCCAGTTTTAATTTCAAAATTATCTCCAATTAGCTGCTTTAAAAGCTGTTTTCTTCTTGGTGAACTTGAAGCTAATATTATCTTTCTCATATGATTTTTGCTTGTAATAATATTTATATACCTTCTTCTTGTCTTATAACTTATGAAGATTTTAACAATCCACGCAGACCACTTAAAATTCAAGCCAGTTAAGGTGGCAATAAAAGAAGCTGAAATAGTATCAAACAAAGAAGTAAAATTAAAAGACTGCTTGGTTGTTTTTACAGCAGTTGAGCAGGAAGATGAAAAAAACCCAAAAATCATTCTTGATAAATTAGTAAATGAAATTAAGTTAATAGCTGCTCAAATAAAAGAAAAAAATATAGTTCTTTATCCTTATGCTCATTTAAGCTCAAAATTATCTTCTCCCAAATTTGCCTTGCAAATGTTAAAAGATGCAGAATCAAAATTAAAAAAATCATTCAAAGTAACAAGAGCCCCTTTTGGCCATTACAAAAAATTTGAAATATCAACAAAAGGCCATCCATTGTCTGAATTATCCCGTGAAATTCTCGCAGACTCAAAAGGCATAGAAAAAATCGATAAGCCCTTGGAAATTCAAATAAAAGAACTAAGTAAATTAGACAAATTAAGAAACACCTTTACTTTGTTAGTGGGAAAAGCTGTTCTAGAATTATTTCCAAATTCAAAACCAGCTTTAAATTTTTTGGATGAAGATAAATTTTATTATGATTTTGAAAAACCTCACCCATTTACCCCAGATGACATAAAAAGAGTAGAAAGAAAAATACATGAATTATTAAATGTAAAAATAAAGAAATCAAAATCAGACTTTAAAAACAGCCCTTATAAAAAAGAAATATTAAAAGACATTAAAAAAGCTAAAATTTACGAACTTGTAGGAGATAAGAACCTGGGTTCTTATAAAGATTTAATATTGGGAGAAATACTGGAAGAAATACCAAAAAATTCAGTGTTTAAATTATTGACAACTTCTGGAGTTTATTGGAAAGGCTCCCAATATAATAAACAATTACAAAGAATTTACGGCATTGCATTTGAAAATCAAAAAGATCTTGACAATTACTTAAAACAAGTTGCAGAAGCAGAAAAAAGAGACCATAGGACATTGGGAAAACAACTGGAATTATTCACTTTCTCAGATTTAATTGGAAAAGGACTTCCGATTTGGTTGCCAAAAGGAACTATAGTTAAAAATGAAGTTGAAAAATTTGTAGAAGAAACAGAAGAAAAATATGGTTTTTTAAGAGTATCAACTCCCCATATAGCAAAAAAAGAACTTTTCTTGCAGTCTGGACACTTGCCTTATTATAAAGATAGCATGTATCCTGAAATGAATTTAGATGACGGTACATATTATCTTAAGCCAATGAACTGCCCTTTTCATCATATAATCTATAATTCAAAGTTAAGAAGCTATAAAGAACTCCCTTTAAGACTTGCAGAATATGGCACAGTTTATAGAAATGAATTATCAGGAACTTTAGCAGGCCTGATAAGAGTCAGAATGCTGTCAATGAATGATGCTCATATTTACTGTACAAAATCACAAATTGAAGAAGAATTCAAAAGCGTTGTTTCAATGGTAAAAGAATATTTTGAAACATTTGGTCTCAAGGATTTTTGGTTTAGGCTTTCTTTGCACGATCCCTTAAATAAATCAAAGTACATTGATCAGCCAGAAAACTGGAGATTTGCAGAGAACACCTTAAGAAATGTATTGAAAAAATTAAATGTTAAATTCATAGAAAAGCCGGATGAAGCTGCTTTTTACGGCCCAAAATTAGACATCCAGTTTAAGTCAGTGACAGGAAGAGAAGAAACAATGTCAACTATTCAATTAGATTTTATAGCTAAGGAAAAATTCAACTTAAAATATATAGACAAGGATGGAAAAGAAAACAATGAAGTCTTTGTTATTCATCGAGCTCCTTTGTCAACACATGAAAGATTCACAGCTTTTTTATTAGAGCATTTTTCAGGAAAACTTCCTTTATGGCTTTCTCCTGTTCAAGTATCTATAATTACAGTAACTGACAGAGCAGTAAATTTTGCCAAGGAACTGGAAAATAAATTAAAGGAAAATAATATCAGGGTAGAATTAAATGACAAGCAGGAAACATTAGGAAAAAAAGTCCTTGAATCCTCTATGCAGAAAATTCCCTATATAATTACAATAGGTGATAAAGAATTGGAAAACAAAACATTGGCAGTTAGGACAAGAGATGGAGAAGTAAAATTCAATGTAAAAACAGAAGAATTCTTAAAACTGTTAAAAGAAGAGATTTTATCTAGAAGCTTGAATTCAAAATTATAAGAATCTATTTAAATGTCAATAAATACTAATTAAAAATGATAAAAGACAATTTTTTCAAGGTAAAAGAATCAGAAAAATTCAAGGCAATTATCTCAAGAGCCAGATTAGTTAGTTGTTTCTTAAATGAGGACATGTTAAAAAAACTATGGGAATTTAACTTTTTTTCAGAAGAAACAAAGTCAACATATACTTTCTTTGTTGACAATGATGAAGTTGTCTTGAAAGATACAAATGTTCTTATAAGCAGAAACCAGAATCCAGAAGAGTTGTTTTTGGGAAATCTAAAATTAGAGGAAAAAGAAGCAATATCAATAGCTAATTTCTTTCTTGTAAAGAAATATAATGAAGAAAAATTCGCAAAAATGATCTTGTCAATAGAATCAAAAGAAAGAAATATCTTGTGGAATATTACAGTAGTCTTGAAAAACTTGAATGTTGTTAACCTAAGAATTAATGACAAGAACTCAGAAGTTGTTGAAGACAAAATTATTTCTCCCTTCCTGAAACCATAAGTTTATAAATAAAAAAATCTATAAAAAATATTCTAAAAAAATGATTCAATCTCAAGATAATGATAGTATAGCAACAGATGAGTTGCCCCGGTGTCAAGCACCTAGAATTTCTCCCAAATTAAAATTATTAATAGATGCTCTTCATAGTCAATTTAATGGAGAAACTGAAACTCAAAGAGTACCAGTAATTATTTCTTTTGAAGGCCCAGTTCCAAGACCTAGTAGAGAAGATAGAAAAAATATGGCTGATTATTTAAAGAGCACTCATCCTCAAACAATTGGATATTTTGAAACTAATGGAATTGATTATGTCCCATTTTGGTATTCTTCTGGAGAAGTAGTTGCTAACCCAACTATTAGGCATTTAGATGATCTAAAAGATATTAAAGAAATAAAAAAAATAGATCCGGCTCAAAATGATTTTTCAAAATATGCTAAAAGCTTTTCACATAAAAAATTCTAAAGCCTCTTCTTCAGTAAAATGCAGTTTTCCTGGTATAATAAAACATTGAGGAAAAACTTTAAACTTGTAATTCATTAAATCTTTTAATTTCCCTGCTTTAATCTCCTTGTCCTTGCTCCCTAATCCGCAGCATCCTATAACTAATGTATTTTCCTTAACTTTATTCTCAATTAAATACCTTAATCCTTCATTAATGCTCATATATTTTCCATCTTTAACATCCAGCAAAAACAAAGTGTGCATTTCTAATTTTAAATTATTGTTTAAAACATCCAAAGGGCTTTTCAAATTCTTGTTTTCAAAAGGAATAGTTGTTGTTTTCCCAAAATTATACAGACTTAATCCTGTTTCACCAACAGCAGTTAAAATACTTGATCCATGAATAACATTTACTTTTACATTTTCTTTTTCAGCTTCTGTAATTAGAGAAAAATGCGTAGTTGCACTAAAACAATCTCCTGGAATTAATACTCCAATTTCAGAATTCTTTGCTTTTTTTATAATCTCAAAGCTCTTGTTCTCTAAATCCTCTCTTTTAATTTCAATGACTTTTTTCCCTGTAAATTCCTCTAATTCATTTGCACTTGAGTCAAAAAAATTAGTGTACTTTTCTAAATAAAGAACATCACATTTCTTGCAAGTTTCTAAACCCTTTACACTTATGTCTTTCTTGTCAAACAACCCTAATGAAATAATGTAAAGCATGGTTTTAAAGACTTTTTAACCTGTTTTTAAGCTTATTTAAGCAAAAATTAATATTATTTATATTATATATATTACTATAAAGTAGTGAATAGTAGGAAGATTTATATATTGGCTAATTTTCCCATTTTCTATGGTCAATATAGAGGACTTGACAGGAATTTCAAAAGAGAAAAGAGATGAAGTAATAAGATGTCTAGATAGATTATTAACAAATTTAGACGAGCAAAAAAGACCAGATCAAATTATAGCGGGATATAATTTTTATACTGAACTTCCAAAAACTGATAGCGCCGTTATTTTGTCTAATATTCACGAAACAGAAACTTACAAAGAAGATGTAAGTAGGGATTTAGAGAGATTAGGCTATGATGTAAATTGGATTTTTCAAAATATAAGGGGAAAGGGCGGAGTATTTCTATTTAGGCCTGGTTTTGTTATAAGGGATTCAAAAGGAAATTTATTTCCAGATTTAAGAATAAGAGATGTTAGAACTGGGGAATATTTAAATCTCTCTAATTTATTTGATACTTCAGAAAATAATCCAGTAATTTACTCAGCTAAAGAATATTTAGTCGTTGAAAACAGGGGTTGGCAACTAGATTTACCATTTCAAAATAAAAAGAAAATGAAGAAATTAATAAAACTGTTTTTAGAAAAATCTGGAAAAAAAGACCCAAATATGAGAAAAGCAAAAAAAGTATGGCGAGATGCATACACTATACCAGTAATTTTATTAGGTAAAAAGGCAATTGAATATGCAAAAAACTTACAAGGATTTACTCAAGCTACAAAGGTGTCATTAGAGGAAGAAGGAAATGAAATTAGTTTTGTAATTCATAAAAAACTAAGCAGATTGAGAGCCTTGCCAGCATATAAGTGTTTAAAAGATTTAGATTTTAAAGAAGAAACATGTTTAGGCAATGATCCTTTTATTGAATATATTGATAAGATAGGAAAAATTTAAAAGGTTAATTATCTTTTACTTATTATGGCAACAAAAAAAATCGTAAGCAATCCAGAGAGAATTACTGAGATCGGAGAACTTGAAGATACTCTTAGAAAAATTGACATTTATAGAAAAAGAGTCTTAAAAGATGAAGATGAAGCAGGAGTCCTTAAATTACAAAATATGCAGTTAGGTATAATTTATCTTGTAGACTCAGAAGAAAATGCAACAAGAGAAATAAATAAGGAAGTTATTGCTGGACAGACTTCAGAGTGGGGAATAAAATTCTGGCGAAGATCTTATTTTGAGGAACGAAGAGAAAAACTAAAAAGGCAGCCAACAAATTCTTATTAAAAATACACTTTAAAAAAGAGCAAACTTGTTTCCAATTAGATAATTGCTTAAACCGCCTGCAACAAAACCAATTACCAAATCTATTAATAAAACACCATCAACTAGGAAAATACTGAAAGGCAGAAAAAACATTACAAATAAAATCAAAATTCTTGAAAAGCTTAAGGTACTTAATCTTATCAAGCTTCCATAAACCAAGGCATACATAAAAACTAATGAAGATGTAATTAAGCTGATGTCCTTTTTCAAAAAAAAGCTAATTCCTAATACTAGTCCTAAAAACAAAAACTCGCTCAATACATAAGCGCTTAAAAACCCAAGCAAAACTCCTATAAATAATAATGACAAATTCTTGCTGAACATAATTACAACCAATATTAAAATTCCAATAATAATCTTTCCCAAAATCAGCAGATAATTCCTGTTGTTCCTTATTTCCTCTCTTGTGAACTTTGCTATTAAGATACCAACAAATATTCCTAAAAAAGCCACCACTGGTATTAAAGCTTCCATTCAGAAATTTCTTAGTAAGTTAATTTAAAAATCTTCCTAAATTTCCAAAATTAGTAAAGCTTATAAACAAGAATTTCAAAATTTTTTAATATGTTATATCCATTTCATGATAATGGCCGGGGTATTTTAACATTGGATACCGATCACATAGATTATGATCGATTATGCGATTTTTTAGGTATCAAAAATAGAGAAAAAGATAGGCTGGCAGTTAAAAAAATAATTGAATCTTTTGAATCAGGCAATCCAGATATAGTAGAAGCCTTTCTCTCAAGAGAAGAAATTGTTACAAGAGGAAGACTTGATTTTACTTTTTTTGCAGAAGGTAGTGTAGCAGGGGATTCAGAAGGGCGATTATACTTTGGTGAGAATCCTTTTACAAACGCGTTAAATAGGTTAGTTGAAGAAGGCTTACTAGAGAGAAAATTAAAAGAAACAAAAGTATTAGGTAAAAAAGTTGAAAAGCCAGTATACGGCATAAATCCTAAAAAAATCTATCAATTAATTCAATAATTTCTCAGCATCTAATTCTAAAGCACAAACAGGAACTAATAAATCAAAATTACTTAAAACAATAGGATTTACTTCTCCTAAAAACCCAATTTCTCTATCATTTAATAAGATACTTGCACATCGTCCTTCAATAAAACTGTCATGCTTTAACTCTTTTAATCTTAAATTCAAGTTCAAAGTTTGTCCTAAACAATCAAGTACCTGTTTAATTTCTGTAAAATTTGCTTTTTCATGTATACTTACACAAGTTAATTTAGTGACATTTCTAGATTTAACATCTTCCTTGCTGTCTTGAACAACAACATCACTTACCTCAAAAACTTTTTGTGGATATTCTCTGCTCCTGTTGTTTACTAAAAATTTCATTAGTTCAGGCAGCAACCATGTTCTTGCCATGTTAATTGTCTGTTCTTTCACATTTCCTAATTCAATGCAGGGGCAGGGCTTTGTATTCATTTTCCTGAACTGATCATCTTTTGAAGTTAGAGCAAAAGTAAAAGTTTCATTATACCCTAGCCCAACAATTAATTCTCTTATTTTCTCATAAAAATAATTTTCAGGAATAGTTTCAGCAATAGAATTTACTTGGGGAAAACTAGGAATCATGTTGTTAAATCCATAAGCTCTTGCAATATCATCTACAATATCAATATCATGCCAAATATCTGTTCTGTATCTAGGAATCAAAACTTTTATTTTATCAGCTCCAGAAGCATCATAATTCATTCTTTTTAATAATTCAATTGCTTCCTTATTCTTTAAATCTAAACCAAGCACTTTGTTTATATATTCTAGTTTTATTTCTCTTTTTTCAGGCTCTAAATTTGGTGTAATCATTTTATTGTTTCCATAATTAATTTCAACAGAGTAAATTTCCCCTTCCATGTCAGCCAAAGTAGTAACAATTAAATTCAAGACTTGTTCAGAAGCATTCATGTCCCACCCAGAACATTCAATGAAAATATCCTTAGTCTTCTCATTAACCTTTCCTAATTCTTGTGAATTAATAATTGGTGGCATAGACAAGACTTTATTTCTTGAATCAACAAAAATAGGATATTTATCATAACTTCTCAATAAATCAGCATATTTAATGCCAGTTGGATGTTTCTCCAAAATTTCTTTTCCTGTTAATTCTTTTTCAAAATCTAAAGGAACAAACCTTATTTTGTCAGCTTTCTCAGCTAAATATGTTATTGGTGAAGAAATATTCTCCAAAGGATAAATGCCAATAGAAGTCTTCTTTCTTTTTCTTGCAAATGTGTTATGTAATTTTTCCTGTATATTTATTATTTCTTTTATTTTTCCATAATCTAATTTTAAATTTTTAACAACGGCAGCAACAGTAAAAGGCCTTACTTTCTCAACGCTTTTGTCAACATTGATCTTAATTTCAGATTTTTTTATTTTATATTCTCTTAGCCCGGTTTTAATTCCTAAATAAGCTTTCAAAGCCCTTCCTAATCCTTGTGTTGACAATAAATCAGGCCTGTCAGGCGTAATCTCAACTTTAATTTCGTCTTTCTCAGCATTTTCCAATTCCATCCCTAAATCAAACAAAGTTTCCTCTAGTTCTTTCTTTGTCAGTTTCTTTCCAATTGCCTTGTTCAGTTCAGTAAAATTTGTTTCTAATATTACCATTTTGTATTATATGTCCTTAAGAAATTTAAATCATTTAAAGTCCCAAACACATTTCTTATATCAGTTTGTTTATATAGCATCATAGCCAGTCTTTCAACACTTAGCCCCCAGGCAATAACAGGAACATTAATTCCATAAGGCTCTAAAGATTCTGGCCTGAAAATTCCAGAATTAATTAATTCTATCCACTTTCCTAATTGCTCATTATACCCATAAGCCTCCATTGATGGCTCCGTATATGGATTATAAACTGGTTTAAATTTAATTTTATGAATTCCCATTTTAGAATAAAATTCTTTGATATATCCCATTAAATCTCTTAAAGTTAATCCTTCATCCATCACAAATCCCTCTACTTGGTGAAATTCAGCTAAATGTGTCTGGTCAATAGCTTCATTTCTAAATACTCTTCCAATAGAGAAGTATTTTGCAGGATATTTTATATTTTTATTATGAAAATATCTGTAAGTTGTTGCTGTTGTATGCGTTCTCAAAATTAATTGCTTTGCAATTTCGGGATTCCATTTATATCCATATCCTTTTGACCCAGTTTTCCCACCATGCTCATGAACATCTGCAACTTTCTTGCTTAATTCACTAGGAATATCTCCTTTGTAAGGTAAAAAAAAAGTGTCTTGTACTTCTCTTGAAGGATGGTCTTGCGGTATCCACATTGAATCCATGCACCAGAAGCAAGTATCAACCCACGGACTTTTCATCTCCTTAAATCCAAAATTCAAGAATATTTTTTTTATCTTGTCTATAACTAATGTTAATGGATGTACTCTCCCACCATAAACTTTAGGCGTTAAAGAATTAATGTTGTAATGCCTGAATTCCTTTCCTTTCCACTTCCCAGTTTTTAATAAATCTATTGTCAATCCTTCCAGTAAATCTTCTTTCAACCCCTTTTCTAAAACATTTCTCCCTGACTCATTTAAAGATACACTTTTTAATTTTAAGATCTCAATTTTTACAAGGTCTTTTCTTCTTTTTAATTCAGCTAATAAAGAAATTTCTCTGTTGTCTAATTCACTTAAATTTAAAGGCAGTTTTTTTAAAAACTTTTCCTCTTCAAACTCTAAGTTTAACAAATTATTTCCATTTTCTTTTAACTTTACTTTGTCCTTGATTTCAATAGCATCTTTTTTTCTTAAAATTCCCAAAGAAACCCTTAATTCATCTTCATCTAAACAAGCCTGCTCAGTTATTTCTCTCAAACTTAATTCCCCTTGTCTTAAAGAATTTAAAACTCTTCTTTCAGGCAGCCCGTCTTTTACATACTCTTTTCCATTAACACCTAAAAAAACACTTTCCTTGACTTCCTCACTAATCTTGATTAAATTCTTGTTTTGAAGCCATAACAAAGCCCTGTTTACTTCTGTCTCATTTAACCCAGAATTTCTTGTTATTTCCTCTGCTTTGTTTAATTTCCTGATCAAAGGCAGAACTCTTCTTTCTAAAGGCGTCAAACTCTTTATTACACTGTCTAAATCCATAATATTTTAATCAGAAGTTAATTTAAATAAGTTACTAATATATGCTTAACTAAATAAATTAAAAAAACAAATCAACCAATTTTATGCTTTAAAACTATGCTATAATCATTGGTTTTTCAATAGTTTCGAACACTTCGCTTCCGCAGAAACATTCCATTTCTTTTGGAATTTCCATATCTATAACGAAAAGTGCTCCACATTCCTTACATTTAGCTTCAACCATTTTTCTTAATTCCCCCAGTCTAAGACCACTCTATAGTGATGTTCTTATATAAAGACATGGTCTTTGAGTATCCTTCTTGTAGTATTTTCTATTTATAACCTTTTTGTTTTTAATAGGAAAAAGTGTGGTAGTCACTACAACAGAAACACCTAAGTTTATTGCCTTTATACAATCTTTTTTATACTATATAGTATATACTAAAATTTGTGAAAAAAAAGAGTTTCTTTAAAAATAAATACTATATGCAGATTGTTTATTTAGTCTTAGTAGCTCTTTTAATAGTGTTTTTAGCCATGTTGTTGGAAATCAAAAAAGCATATGAAAAAGAAGATTTTCTTCAAAAACAAAGACAGGAATTATTAAACCAATCCCAAAACCAGCTTACTCCAGACAATCCCTCTGTTTTTGATGAATCTTTTTCTCAAAAAGATTCTTGTAAAGAATCCTGGTTTTGTACAGACTGGACAGACTGTAGAAGTAACATTCAAAAAAGAGCCTGCTTAGACATGAATAATTGCAAAACAACTTTAAAAAAGCCAGAAATAGAACAACAATGTTAATTTTCTTTTAATTGTTTGTCTAAGAAATCATAAACTTCTTCATGATATTCTGGCAGAAATTCATGTTTTCCATTAACTTCTAAAAAAGTTATCTCCTTATTGTCTAAATTTTTTATAACCTTCCTAACTTCAGTTATCGGTAAAATAGGGTCATCCTTTGTGTTGAAAATAAGTGTCTTTCTCGGCATTATTAAGTCTATTATTTTTTCTATTGTAAAATCTTTTCTTATTCCAGGTATTATTATGTACCAGGTATATTTTATTCCATTTTCAACTTTTAGATTTAGCGGGTGAACAGAATTTAATAAACTGCCAGTCTTTACTCTTTTATCTAAAGCCATTAAATACATGCATCTTTCACCGCCAAAAGAATGCCCAATGCACCCGATCTTTTTTGTATCAGCAAAATCCAGAGTCTCTAAAAAATCTATAGCTGCCATATCATCTCTCATTACAACACTCATCATGCTTAATCCTTCCTGAATTAGGTTTTGTGCATTTAGCTGCTCTCTTATATCTCCAGAATTTCTTTCTTCTCCAGGATTTATGCCTAAATTAAAATTATAATACCCAAACAAAGGAACATTTGTTGCTAAAACAACATACCCCCTCTCAGCTAATTCTTTTCCATAACTTAAGTCTAAATTACCTTTTCTTCCAACAACTTCTTCTGCCCCTAAAGCATAATTGTTTCCGTGTCCATGCATAGCTAGAATAACAGGATATTTTTCTTCTTTTAATTTTGGAATAAGAAGATACCCATGAATAGAACTGAATTTAGTTTTAACTAATATCTCCTTTTCAGTATATTTTTCATATTCAACAGCTTTTAAAGTTTCAACAGACTCATATTTATCTTCAGCCAGCTCTAGCAGTTCAGCAAGCTTTTCTCTTTGTATTTCTTTGTCTTCTTTTAAAAAAATAATAAGAACACTTAACAGAATAAGGATAAGTGCTGTTGCAAAAAAAATATGTATCTTTTTCATCAAAAAAATTAAACTTGGCTCTCTTCTAGTTTTAATCCTTTTCTCTCTCTAATCTGTCTAATTATCTTTTGCTGCAAGTCATTTGGCAATTTCTCAAATAGCTGGTCAACTAAAGATTGCTGTCCCCTTCCTCCAGTTGCTCCTCTTAAATCAGAGGCAATGCCGAACATCTCTGCAACAGGAATTTTTGCTTTCATTACAGTATGATCCATGTCTTGCTCTACTTCTAATAATTGTCCTCTTTTGTTTTGAACTAGTTTTGTTATGTCTCCTAAATACTGGGAAGGTGCTTCTAACTGCAAAATTTGTAAAGGTTCAAATATTACAGGGTTTGCCTGCATTATTGCTCCTTTCAAAGATTCTCTTACAGCTGGCAGTACTTGTGCAGGCCCTCTGTGAATAGCATCTTCATGCAGTTTAGTATCCCTTAATAAAACTTTCAATTTAGTGCACGGTTCACGAGCTAATGGCCCCTCTTTCATTACCTGTTCAAAACCATCCATCACCATTTCAATAATCTCTCCAATATGCACAATACCCCTTGTCTGGTCAATTAATATATTACCATTAAACACTTCTTTTATTTTTCTTGCTTCTTTTGCATCATATCCATATTTGACAAAAATGTCAACAATTTCCTGTTCTTTTTTCTTCATCCTGCTTTCTTCAATTTCCCCTTCCTTGATTGCATTGTAAACATTTTCCTCTAAAGGCTCAACTATAATGTAAAACTTGTTGTGCTTGTTTGGACTTTTACCTTCGACTTCAGGAGATTTCTTCAAGACAGTTTCTCTAAAAACAACAATTGGTGGTGAAGTTTTTACATCTAGTCCTTTTTCACTTTTAATTCTGTTTTCTATAACTTCTAAATGCAGTTCTCCCATTCCAGAAATCAAGTTTTCTCCTGTCTCTTCATTAATCTCAATAATTATACCTGGATCTTCTTTCTTGACTTGTTTTAAAACCTCAATTAATCTTGGTAAGTCTGAAGCTTTCTTTGCTTCAATTGACTTTGTAATAACAGGTTCAAATATATGCTTGATAGCTTCAAAAGGCTGCATTGGATAGCTTGAAACAGTCTCACCAGCAAAAACATCTTTTAATCCAACTAAACCTAGAACATTTCCAGCTTTTCCATCCTCAATCTGTATTCTTTGTGCTCCTTTGTAAATGCTTACTTGTTGTAGTCTTACATTTCTTTTTGCACCGTTTAAATAAACTTCCTGTCCTGACTTTATTGTTCCAGAAAATAATCTTCCAGCAGCAATCTCTCCAGCATGCTTGTCAATAACAATTTTAGTAACAACAAAAACAACCGGTCCACTAGGATCGCAATTTATTAATGATTTTCCTTCCTCACTTTCTAGTTCACCATGCCATAATTTTGGTACTCTATATTTTTGTGCTTCTTTTGGATTTGGATGGTGCTTTATGCTCATATTTAAAACAACTCTGTGTAAAGGAGCAATCTTGGCCAACTCTTCATGTTTTTCATTTAAATAAGCATCAATTACATTCTTGAAAGAAATATTGTTTGCCTGCATGTAAGGAAAACTCAAAGCCCATTTATGAATTGCAGATCCAAAAGCAACGCTTCCTTCTTGTACATTTACCTGCCATTTTTGCTTGAATTCTTCTGGAGCTAATCTTGTAATTAACTTGTTTATTTCTCCAATAACTTTCAAGAATTTTTCCTGCATTTTTTCAGGAGTTAATTTAACTTCCCTGATTAATCTGTCAACTTTATTTATGAATAAAACAGGTTTTACTCTCTCTCTTAATGCTTGCTTGATAACAGTCTCAGTCTGCGGCATTATGCCTTCAACAGCATCCACCAAAACAATGCTTCCGTCAATAGCTCTCATAGCTCTTGTAACATCACCGCCAAAATCAACATGTCCAGGAGTGTCAATTAAATTTACTAAATAAGGATCTCCATCAGGTCCCTTATGTACCATGGAAACATTTGCAGCATCTATTGTAATTCCTCTCTCTTTTTCATCTTCATGAAAATCCATTACACAAGCCTTTCCAGCTAATTCTTCAGAAATCATTCCAGCACCTAGCAAAAGGTTGTCTGAAAAAGTTGTTTTTCCATGGTCAATGTGCGCTGAAGTACAAACGTTCCTTATTCTTTCTGGTTTGGACATTAATTCTCTAATTGTTTTTACTAATTCTTCTTCAGTAGCCATTAAATCACTCCTTTGGTTATTTTCTTTTTACTCTAAATTTATGGTTTTTAAGCTTTTTTATTCCATTTTTTTCATGCTTAGAATTAGCTTTCTTGACATGTCTATGGTAAATAAAATATAATATAATCACAAGAGCAATAAACAAGTAAATTCCCCAGTAATTTGGTTTCTCTACTTGCTTGACAGCTTGCGTAGTTGGCAAGATTACTTCTGTTTTTCTTTCTTCCGGCTCATTAAATAATTTTATTTCTTTTGGTTTTTCCTTTTCTTTTTGTGGAATATTTTGTACAACTACCCTGTCCTTGTCAGGTGCTATTGAAGATGGTGCTCTGCTCCCCCCACCGGGGCTTGAACTTGTTGTACTAGTTTCACTTGTTCCCCCAGAACCTCCTCCACCTCCAGAACCCCCCCCAGAGTTAGATTGACTTAATTTGTCCCCAAAAACTCCGTAAACACTAAAATGAGTTACATTATAAGAAACATAATTTTTGTCCTTGTCCAAAACAGAGTTTAATTTCTCCCATAGATTCGAGCTGTCATTATGATAATACAAGCTTAAAGTGCTTTCATTAATTCCTTCTATTTCACTCTCAGTATATTTTACTTTTAAAGTTGCAGAACTAAAACTTAAATTTCCAGCATTTATTTCCATAGCTCTGACTTTTTCTTTGTTAGAATATGTTAAATTGGAATTCGTGACTATTACTTCTGTGTTTGTTATGTTTATGTCTGAATAAACTGTCAATGTTGTATTCAATGTGCTGTTAGTGGTTTCCTTTAAATAAGTATAATTAGTTGTGCTTGTATTGTTATTGCTTTCCTGAGTTGAATTTTCTGCATACAGCAAGCTTAAGCTGTTTATAACTGGAGTTCCTGTTCCATCAGAATATAATTTTTCTCTTATTCTTATTTTAGTTGCATTTAAAGAAGAAATATTCTGGCTAGTTATATTTACCCAGTTGCTTCCAGAGTCTGTTGAATAATAGTATCCAATGTTCTGGTCATTTAGTGTATGACTATAATTAATGTAGTCAAACTTGCTTATATTTCCCGGCTGAATATCATTAGTTTCAATAGTTGCTGTACTTGGATATGTTGTTGTGCTTATTGTGCTGTTAGTTGTTGTAAAATGCGTAGCATAGATATGGTCTACTTTTATTTTTTCTGAAGTAGGATAAATTCCAAAAGTATTTCTAGCAGAGCTCAAGTTTAAAGTAAAGTTAACATAACCAGGATTTCCATCATAATTCAAAGTAGCAAAAGGATTACTGCATAAAGTTGAAGGATTGCATATTTTTACATTCGTATTTTTATTATGCGTTAAATAAACAGAAATAACATCATTGTTTGCAAGATTGCTTGCAAAAGTTAAATCTAAAATCTTTTCATCATCATTTTCTCCAATTTCCACACTTTGGTTGTTTTTTGAATTCACCTTGCTTAATTCATTGTCTCCATCTTGTGTAGCTCCTGTTAAACTGACAATGCTTTCAGTAGTTGTGCTTGTCGTACTAGTTGTAACTGTCGGAATTAACTTTATTTCATTATTTGAAAAATTAACAAGAGAAGAATTGTAATTATATTCATTAGTCACCGGGCTGTATAAAACATATCCAGTAGTGCTTGGTTTTATCAAGAATATAAACCCTAAAAAGAGAATTACAGCTAAAGCTATTACTATTACTTCCTCTTTTTTAAATTCCATCAAGAATACCTAATTTTACAGTCTATAAATAGTTTATGTCTAAAGAAAGTTAATAAATTCACTAAATAATATATACTTTTGTGGATAAAAGATTATTTTCAGGATATTAGCTTACATTTATAAATGCCTGATTTTTATTTTTTTTAAATGTTACAAATTACTATTAAAGGTCACAAATTATCAGCTCTTGAAACACGAGATTCTCATTCTAGAAGGGCATTAAAATACAAAAATAATATATTTTCTCTGCTTAGTAAAATTGGTGTAGTAAAAGATAATATAATTATAGATTTAGAGCCTATTGTAATAAAAAATATTATGGCTTCCGCATTATGGTATTGTGATGGTTATAAAATGTATTATAGTTATAAATCAGCCAAAAAGTATGTTGATAATCTGTATGTGGTTTACAAAGTTATAGAATTTGAAGTAAATGATTTATTAGCTGGAACAATTACTTTTCAAGAATTTCTTTCTGAATTTTCTGAAAAAGACGATGTTGAAAATACACGTAAAGAAGCGCGGGAAGTTCTTGGTATAGATCAAGATGTTCTTGATTTTAATATAATAGATAAAAGATATAAGGAATTAGCAAAGAAATATCATCCAGATATAAATGGTGGAGATGCTGAAATGTTCAAAAAAATAAATATTGCTCATAAAATATTAAAAAGAGAACTAACTTAATTTTTCTTCTAGTATTTTTTGTTTTCTTCTTTTAATTTCTGTTGTCAAAATTTAAACTAAATATTTAATATTATTTCAATATGCCCATCAAGTAAGGCATTTGTTGTTCAATAAAAGCTATTATTTCTTTTTTGAATTTTGTATTTAAAGAAAGAGCAGTATATTGTGGTTTTTTATGAACAATTATCCACCCAATTTTAGAAAGTTCTTTTATTACATCATCCAAATTTGAGAATTTCTTAAAATGTTCAGTTCTATCATAGCATGCATCCCAATTATTCTTTCTAGTTAATTTAAACATTACTTGGGCTTTTTCTAAATCTAACGCAGTCATGCTTTCCTCTTTTTGGATATAATATTAAAAACAAATTAGCTTTTAAATATTTCTATTAGTGAAATACTTATTAAGCTATGGAAACATTTATATATCATGATATATTCTAATATCTTATAAGTTATTATGAGATATAAACATGAAAACTAAAGAAAATAAATCATTATTTTTGGAATCTTTTGGAGACACTCCACAATTAAGAGTTTTAGATTTTTTAATAGATAATCACTTCTTTGATTATCCTATAACTGAAATTGCTAAAGAAGCTAATGTTAGTTATAATTCTATTAAATTATTTTTTCCCAGATTTATCAAAAATAAGATTATTGTCAAAACCAGAAGAATTGGAAAGTCTGATTATTTCAAATTGAATATAAATAATCCTTTTATTATGAAATTAATGCAACTTGATTGGAGTTTGATAAAAAATATCTCGCTTCCAGTTTATGAAAAAGAGATTGAAAACTAATTTATATTAAAATAAAGTTAAGATTATAGATCATTCTAATATATAAGTCCAATTTGGAAAATCATCTAAGCATCTCAAAATATCTTTGCTTGATCTTACTAAATCCATAATTTTTTCAGCTATAATTTTTGGTTTTGTTGGTTGTATTCTTTGAATGCTTTCATTTGTTTTTCCTTTTCTGAACAAAGGAGTATCAACAGGCCCGGGATAAACAATTTTTATTCTATTGTTAAAATAGGGGCTATTTTTAAAAGATTCAGCCACCATAGTTCCGCCTAATTTACTCAATGAATATCCTAAGAAATTTGGGTCTAAAGATAAAGCCATTGCTGAAGAAACCTGAACAAAAGTTGAAGATACAGCTTGGTTTTCCAAATATAATCCTATAACAGTAAGAAGATTTGCTGTGCCTTGAACATTAACTTTAAACATTCTTTTTATTCCTTCTGGAGTTTCTTCATCTTTAACACCAGCACTATTAACAATAAGTTCAAGATGCCCTTCAACCGCATCTAATCCACTTGAAATAGAATCTGAATCAGTTACATCTACTTTCAAATATTTTACTTTTGGAATTTCAATTTTCGGTTCAGTAATATCAAAAGAATAAAGATTCCAGTCATACTTTTGTGATAATTCTTCAAGCAAAGCATTACCTATGCCACTACTTCCACCCGCAACTATAGCAGAAAAATTACTCATTTTAACGTGAAGCTTCAGCCTGTCTCTCTAATTCTAGTTTCTTTGCAATTGCAGCTGACTTGTTGTCATTATTGTAAGCTTTTATTATTTCTTCAGCTAGACATTCTTCAGCTTTTTTCTTCCCTCTAAATGATTGTGCATAAGCTCCTTGGGCCATCATCTTCAAAGCAATATCAACTCTTCTTTGTGGTGAACAATCAACAGATTGAGGATAACGAGCACCACCATATTCAATAGATGTAATTTCTTCCCTAGGAGCTGCATTTTCAACAGCTTTTACAAGAACTTTAATTGGATTTTCTTTTGTTTGTTTTTCAATAATTTCCAAAGCATCTTTAACAATTCTATAAACAGTCAGGCTTTTCCCAGTACATATTCCAGAACTTAATCTGTGTTCTTTTCCTCTATGTCCAGGCACCATTAACTTGTTCATTAATCTTTCAACAATATTGTTCTTGCTCTTGTGAAACTTTATTTTTACATTTCTCCCACCAGTTCTTGGAACAAAAATTGGTTTTAAATTTATATATTCTTTTAAAGCAGGATCATTAATTGTTATTCCTGATGTGTCCCATTTATTAAATAAAAGAATTTTATCCATAATTATCTTCTACCTTTTTCTATTCTTCCTTTGACAAGAGAATTTAAACATTGGTCATTTACTTTAGAAACTTGCCATCTAATTCCTGGAATATCTCCCTTGGCTTTTCCCATTATCCCACCAATACACTCAACTATAACTTCATCATGTTCATCAATAAACCTTATGGCATTATATCCAGGAACAAAAGCAGTAATCTGTCTTCCATTTTTAGTTAGCTGGCATTTTATAGCTTTTCTCATAGCAGAATTTGGCTGCTTTGCCTCTACTTGTCTTTTCTCTAGAACAATAGCTTTTGCCTGCGGAGCTCCTTCCAAAGGATCTGATTTCTTTTTTAAGTTTAAAGTTCTTCTAGTAAACCACTTGTTGTTCCATCTATATTTCTTTCTCCTGGTTTTTAGTTTCTTTCCAGACCCCAATCCCTTTGATTTTTTGCCCATGTTTTTGTTTCTGCAAAATAAAAATCTCTTTATAAATATTGCTATTTCATTTTAAAAAATTAAGAATTATTTGCTAAGCTCAGCTATTGCCGCAATAATGTATTCTCCTGACTTTATATATTGGTTGTCCTTTGTTTCTGTCTTAAGCATGTCCCCTGTTCTTAATTCACATAGATAAGTTGAACAAGCTTTAGTCAAAAACACTTTATTTGAATCAGAATATACAATGCTTGCATGCCTTACTTTCCAGGAATTTGTAGTTGTTCTCGCTCTTACAATATAATTTTTCCATGACTCTCCATCATTTGCTCCAGCACTTGGTCCTTCTAAGTTAGCTTTGAAAGTACAGCTGACACCCAAAGTTCCTTCAAGTTCACATTCTTCTTCTTTAACAAGAACCTCAACATATCCCCCCTTTTCATTAGTATAATACTCTAATAATTCTAATTGTACATCTGTTGGTTGTACTGGTTTTATTTTTTTCTTTTTAGCTGTGCTAACTTTTGCTTCTTCTTTCTTTGGCAGAGGTTTTCCTTCTTCAACAACAGTTACGCAAGCAGCATCTAAGAAATCATTTTCTTCATCTATCTCAGCTACTTTTTTTGAAGTGTCAACTTTAACATCTACACAATGTTCTCCAACAGAGTTAAATTGATAAAAATCTATTGGTGTAATTTGTCTAAGATTCTTTACAGCAAAATCTTGTGGATGTAAAGTATTAGTCAAAGAAAAAGTTTTCTTTAAGTTCCTGTCTTCAGTTTTCTTGCCATCAACCTTTATCTCAAACCTATACTTAGTTTTATCTACTTTGTCTCCAGGTGGAGCATCTCCTGTTCCTTCATTCTTGATTTTTACCTGTATATTTGCTCTTGCTCCAACATAAGCAGCATAAATTTCTTCCCCAGTTACTTCATCAATAAATTGAGCATCTCCTGTTAAGTCAGGCAGTCCTTCATTAACCTGCCACCCAGTTAAATTATTTAAGTTAAAAGAAATCATAGAAACAAGCATAATTAAAACAGCGCCTAAAATAATTTTATTGTCCTTTTCCAATTAAAATCCCTCTTTTATTATTTATTTTATTGGTTCTTTATTTATATACTTTTTCTTTTTTTGGTTTTGCACATAAATTCAAAATTCTAGAATTATTTAAAAAGATCCGGAAGATTTCCAGTGTTAATTACTTTATAATTAGAACTTTTCCCCTTTATAAATACTACTGGACAAATCTGGGACCTGCCTAGCCCTTATAAATATGTTGTAGTTTTAAAAGAGTAAACACCTAAACAAATTAATCTCCCAAATACCCAGAAACATTTATAAATAATAAATGTCCTAAAATAATAAACAATATTTAATATTTAATAAAAAATTTGAAAGAGGTGTTCAAATGTATAACTATTTAAAAAGTAAATCTATATTTCTATTATTAATTTTAGTTTTGAGCAACTTTGCTGTTTATGCTCAAACCCCAACAACAACAACAACACAAACTTATGATGTTGCAGATGCTGGAGTAACTCCAGACTCATTTTTATATAATTTAGAACTAGCATATGAAAATTTCCAATTAGCTGTCACTGTAGATCCAGTGGTTGAAGCAGAATTATTAACATCTCATTTAGAAGAAAGGCATGCTGAAATGGAAGCTATGTATCAGCAGGAAAATTATGATGCTATGGCAACAGTCTCAGAAGAAATCCAGGAAACTTCTGAAAGTTTGCAAGAAACAGTAGCTGACATACCACCGACAGAAGAAAATCTCCCAACAATTCACAGTGTTGAAGAACAATTAATTTACCAAGAAGAGCATATTGAAACAATTCATGAAGCTCTTGAAACTCAAGTTCAATCAGGAACATTATCAGCAGAAACTGTCCAGGAAATTTCCTTTACAGCAATGGAAGAATCAGCAGTTGCTGTTCAAGCAGAGTCTGAAAATACAGAAGATCTTATTGTTGATACAATTGCACAAGAACAAGGCATAACAACTATCGAAGCACAATTGCAAGTGGAGCAACAGGCAGAAGACACTGGTTTATTAGATTTACAAGAAGCAGAAGTCGGATCTGAATTAAGAGAACTTTCACAATCAATAACACAATTAGAAGAGCAATTAGGAACATTAAGGCAGGAAGGAACAGAACTTCCAAATGACAATCAATTAGATCAAATTCTTGATGAATCAAGAACACAGCTGGAGAGATGTGAAGATTATCTTTCACATGGAGAAATAGACCATGCTTTTGCAGAATTAACATCTTCAGAGCAGTTGACTTTGACAGCAGAGCAAGCAGTAAATCAAGAGCCTGATTTTGATTATTCAGAATTAGTTGACTTGGCAGAAGAAGTAGAACAAGAACAGCAGGAAAGAATTGATGAAGCAGAAGAGTATATAGAAGAATATTCAGAAATTTCAGATGAACTAGCTCAAAATTATCCTGACAGGGCAGATGACTTTGCATACTTTAATGAGCAGTCTGAAAAAGTTCGAGAAATAAGTGAGAAATTTGAAGAGGTTTTCGGATCTCAAAGAGACTCTTTAATATCAGAAGGTAAATCAGCAGAAGAAGCAGACCAGATTTTGGGAGAAAGATGGAACCAGGAATACAGATTGGCTTATGGTGAAGAATTCCTTCCTCCAGGAATTGAAGGCGAAATAGATCCTGGATTTGCAGTCATCCCTGTTTATGATGGTGATGGAAATTATCTTGGGCTTAGAAATCCAGATAATATTGGTAGTGAACCTGTTTTTGATGAACACGGTTTTCCAATAGGAGTTGATTCTGGTTCAGTAGTTCTTCCAGAAGAATTCAAGGTAGAGGGTGGTTTTGTAAAAGGCCATGAATATGAAGACCCAGTTTCAGGACATAAATATGAAATTACAGACAATGGATGGAAATACACAACTCCAGCAGGAATTACATATGAAGAATCTTGGCCAGAAGGTTACACGCCAGGACAAGAAAATTCCTATGAAAAAGGCAACGAAATCCACCAGTCTTTTGAGAAAACAGATGAAGGAACAGTAATCTATAATTATTTTGCAACAGGTTACGAAGTAGTGCTTCCAGATGGAACAACAGAAACACATTCATATCCAAAAGGAGAATATGAGTCTTTAAGTGGAGAAAAAATAGAAATTGAGCCAACTGGATTTAAAGTAGATTCAGGAGAAGAAAGCTCAGAACAATACTCTCATAAATATGAGTATAATCCGGAATTTGACAATTATGCAGCAAAATTAGATTCAGGAGAATTAGCTACTTTCTGGGCGCCAGAAGGAGCAAGCGAACACGACAAATTTGATTATGTTGCAGATGCAAACTATTATGCATATGTTAGTGGTGGAGAAAGCTGGATATATAATCCAGCTGCTGGATCATGGCAGTCTTCAGGCGGAGAAACATACAAGCCAGAAGCAACAACTTTGGCTCCAGTAGGCCACGAAGGAGCACATGCTTACACAACACCTACAGGAGAAACATGGACTTATGATGCTGCAACAGGATCATGGGGTTCATCAACAGGAGAATCATATAATCAAGGTACAAACCATTATCAAAGTGCAGAAGGGCAAGCATGGTCTTATGATTCCTCAACAGGAGCATGGACATCACCTACAGGAGAAACTCATACAGACACAGCTTACACTCCAGGAACAGAAGCAGCAACAGGAGTATCGTGGTCTTATGATTCCTCAACAGGATCATGGGGTTCATCAACAGGAGTATCGTGGTCTTATGATTCCTCAACAGGAGCATGGACATCACCTACAGGAGAAACTCATACAGACACAATGAGCGGAACATATACAGGAACAACAACTGATTCTGGCTATACACCGCCTAGCCATTAAATTTTTCTTTTTTTCTTTTTTATTTTAAACTTTTTCTAAAGGATTACTTTGTTGAAACTTTTCTAAAGTTTCTTTTTCCTAAAAGCTTTCGAGAATTAATTTTTAATCAATAACAATTTTTACATTGTTAAAATATCTTCCAACAATTTCCTGCAGCTCTTTTAAATTTGCTTTTTCTCTCCCCAATAACAAAGCCTTTAATTGCATTGAATCAGTTTTTACTTTCAAAACATCTTCCTCTAGTTTTACTTCAGGGCTTTTCAGTGGAAAAATTATGTTTTTCACAAACTCTTCCACTTTAGAATTAAACTCAATTATTTTTATTTTCTTTTTTATTAGTCTTTCAAGCTTTCTAATATGCAGTCCTTTCTTTCCAACAGCTTTCCTTCCCTGCCCTTCTTTCACTATAAACACAAGCTGCTTGTTCTTGTTATAGAAACACTCTTTTACATCTGTTTTTGTTACATTCTCAAAAGTTGTTATGTAACCTATTATTGTAATGTCTAACTTCATTATTTCTTCACTGCACTCACTATATTGACAGAAAACTTTTTTTTGCAAATTAATGAAATTTCCTTGTTAGGCTCGTTTAATTCTACAACATCAACATTGTAGTTTTTTAACTTGTCCTTAAATTCCTGGGGGCAGTTTTTTGCAAGAAAAACTTTCCCAATTTTCCCGTTTTTTAACCCAAGCAAAGCACTCTTAAATCCATAAACTAATTTGTCTTCTTTCAATGATTTTTTTAATTGTTCTATTGTCATTATTTATTCCTTTTCCTTATTTTTCTCTTCCTCAGTTTTCTCTTCTTTTTTAGTTTCTTTCTTTTTCTCTTTCTTTGGTTTTTCTGCTTTTTCTCTTTTTTGGTTTTCTAAATCTATCCCGCTTATTTTTAAAACCAAGTCAGGCAGTCCAGTTCCTAAAGGAACAGGCTGGTTTAGCATTACATTTTCAATTACAGAATTTAATTTGTCTTCCTCTCCCACCAAGCTTGCATTTACAATATGTTTTATGGGAGTTTCAAAAGAAGCTCTTGCTAATACGCTTTCCTTATCTCCTGTAATTCCGCTTCTTGTAATACCTTTTATTTTTCCTGAATTTGTGATTACATCTGCCATGAACATCATGTGCCTTACATCAACATCCAGTCCTTGGTCTTCATAAATCTTCATAGTCTCATTAATTATTGCCTGCCTGGTTGCCTCTATCCCTAAAACCTTAAAAATTTCAAAAATATCATTTGATGTTGTCTTTGTAAAGTCAACTTCCTTTATTTCCAAGACTTCTTTTAAATTTGTTCCAGAAGTAATAATCATAAACTCATTTTCTTCCTTGACAGGTAAAACTTGTTCAATGTTTTCAATTCCAGAAATATGAACTTCTTTTAATTTTTCTTTTAACTTATATAAGCTCTGAAGCTCATTTTCCTCAGTTTTTTGTTTCACAATTAATTTATCTTCATTTAGCCTTACACTTAAGTTCTTTATGCTTTCTGTCACTGTTTTTAACAAGTGGTCATCATTTAGTCCCAAGTCTCTCAGCTTTTTTCTGTTCAGGAAAATATTAATTTCTAATTTTGAAAGGTCAATTGCAATATCAGTTGCCACTTCTCTTAATCTTACTTGCTTTATTCTGAAAGCAATTTTTTTTACTTTTGCAGGATCTTTGTTATGAGGAGCTTTCAAATAAATCTCCATTCTTGGTGTCTTTATAGTTTTTCTTGCATCAAATAATTCTATAATTCTTGGTAAACCTAAACTTACGCTTACTTCTGCTACACCAGCAAAGTGGAATACGTTTAAAGTGTTGTGTGTAATTATTCCGTCAAAAGTTGTAAAAGTCTCTAACCCAGGAACACTTAAATCATAAACATACTCATTTTCATAATCAATTTTCTCAATGCTTGTAATCTCATCCCAAATAATATCAGAGTTAAACATCCTGTTCATAATAGCCAATTCTTCCTTGATGTCAATATTTTTTTCTTTTGCTAATTGCTCAAATGTTTTTATGTGCCTGAATAATGCTGTCCTTCCTATTTTTTGTCTTTTTGTTGAACTGTTCGTATATCTTGTTGGATATCCTAATTTTTTGGATAATTTGTAAAACAAGTCTCCAAATCCTGAAATAGCATCTGTATAGTCCTGGGATTTCTCATTCCAGAATTTCTTAGCTCTTTCAGCTAAAATTTCCAAGTCTCTTCTTTTATACTCAATATCAGAGCCTATAAATTGCAAAAATTGTGGTGCATATTTGTAAGGTATTAACAGCCAGTGTTGTCCTTTCTTATCCTTTGACTTATAGGAAAATATCTTGAATCTTGACAATAATAAAGCAATTCCGTCAACTAATTCTTTTGAATTAGAACTCACTCTTATTAAATCTCTGTCAACATGGAAATTTCCATCGCCATCAAAATAACCCTTTAATAACCCAGACACAAATTCATCTGAAGCAGAATATGCAAACATTGGGATTTTTTTGAAATCAGATCCTTGTCCACAAGTATTTACAATAAAAGTTCCCAATAATGTTGAGTTCGCTCTTAAGTCTCTTCCATCAGCAAACCCCCTATGATGGAAATCCTCAGTATATTCTAATTTAAGATTATTAAAAAAAACTTTTGCATTATTTATGTAATTATCATCCAAGTTTGAAATTGAAACATTGCTTCTAGAGCTTGAACCCTCAGCTAAATAAGCCCCCATAAACCAACCAGTATTTTTGTTTAAACTTAAGATTCTTGGAATTGGTTTTGCATTATGTTTAGTTTCTAAAAACCCATTTTCATTTTCAAACAAATTGTCATGATCAATAAATTCAGTTAAATCAATTGTTTCTTGATATTTTTCAATTTTAAAATTATTTAATGATGGAATTCTATGCCCGACTTTTAAATCACTCCCTTTAATTGGCACAACAGAATTATTCATTCTCGTAACAAAAGAATGATTGTCTGTAGAAGAAATCTCTCTGCCAGATGCGGTTTTTATTTTTATAATGTTATTATTGTGTTTGTGTCTGCTGCACTCTACAACTCTTTTCCACTCTATTTTTTCTTCTTGATTTAAGCTTGGAACATAAACTTCTAAATCATTCAAAGGCAAAACTTCAGAATGCTTATTTAGTTTTAAAGAACCCTTTAATTCCATTAATAGATCTACAAATTTTCCAATTTCAATTATTCTTATTTTGTCTAACATCTTAAAAATAATGTTACTACTGTACAGGCAACTCATTTGAGTTCCGGGTTCGCCAAAGCTCTCAGCAGTAATTATGCCAATAGATTCTCCGGGATGTATTTTTGAATTTTCATAAGTCTCTTTAGTTTTTTGCAAAATTAATTCTAGTTGTTTCTTTGTTATCTTGATTTTAGAAACTTCTTTCTTTACGTCATCTAAAATTTTCTGAGGTATTTTTCCTTTGTATTCTTCGTAAAGTTCTTCCATTTTAACCTTTTTATGAAAAAGCTTAACCAAAAAACGTTTCCGCGAACGCTTTTTTAAATAGTTCGCTTACTCGCCAGTTACCTCGTCAATTATTTTTTTGATATTGACTTTTCCATTGTCAGATCTTGAAACATCAACATTATCTTCCCCATACTTGAATTGGACAATAGCTTTCTTCGCATCTCTAACAGTTCCATCATACTCAACTTTTAAATCCTGTAATGCATTTGACAGTCTTCTGTATAAATATCCAGATTTAGGTGTTCTTAGTGCAGTGTCCATAAGAGCATCCCTTCCCGTCATTGCATGGAAGAAAAACTCAAAAGGCAGTAACCCATTCTTAAAACCAGTTCTTATAAATCCTCTCGCCTCTGGTCCTAAATCATTTTCTTTAAATATAGGCAAAGTCCTGTTCAAATATCCTTTATCAATTCTTTTTCCGCCTAAAGCCTGCTGTCCTACACAAGCAGCCATCTGAGCCAAATTCAACAAATTACCTTTTGCTCCAGAAACAGCCATAATAATAGTTGGATTAATTACAGATGAATTTTCTGTAATTAGGTTACCAACCTTGTTTCTTACTTTGTTTAAAATTTCCAATGACCTTACTTCAAGAGTTTCAGCTATTGTCTTTCCAGGCAGAGCTTCTAACTTATCTTTCTTGTACATTTCAATATATTCATTTACTTTCTCGTCAGAGTCCTTTAATAAGTCTTCAATTTTCTCTTTAAGTTCTTCTGGTAAGTCAGTGTCATCAATTCCAGTTGAAAACCCTCTCTTTAACAAGACCTTTATTCCTAATTTGAAAATTCTTCCAATAATGTCAATTGTAATATCTTCACCATACTTGATTACTAAAGCCCTTATCAAAGCTCCATGTTCAGTTCCAATTGAATTGCTGTCAATTACCCCAGATTGTAATTGTCCATTCTTCACAACAACATAAGTGTCAAACTCGCATTTGTGTTTTACCCCTTCGCTGCATTGGGTGCATTTTGTGTATTTCTTTGCATACCCAATATAGTTAAAATCTTTAGGAAGCAAGGCACTAAATATTTCCTTCCCATCTAATTTCTCTTTCTTAAACTCAAAATTTTCAAAACCAGTTGACAGTAATAATTGTGAAGCTTCCTCTCTGCTTAACTCCATTTCTTTTGTCAATAAGTAAATTCCAGAAACAGAATCCTCCACACAACCAATAATGTTCTTTCCATGTGTCGGGCTTATAATTTGTGTTTGTACCTGCATTAAAATATCAGCTTCTGCTCTTGCCTCTTCTCCTTGTGGAATATGAAGGTTCATCTCGTCACCGTCAAAATCCGCGTTATAAGGTTCGCAAACACTTGGATTTAACCTGAAAGACTTTCCAGCAAGAACTTTTATCTTGTGGCACATTATACTCATTCTGTGCAAAGATGGTTGTCTGTTGAATATGGCAATATCCCCGTCAACTAAATGTCTCTCAACAACATATCCATTTTCAAGTTCTTCAATTAATTGCTGCTTTGTTTCTTCTGTTATTTTCTTTTTCTTTCCGTCCGGCCTTACAATATAATTTGCTCCTGGATAAACTCCCGGCCCTTTTTCAACTAACTTCTTTAAATATTCCTTATTCCAGTCAGTTACAGTCTCAGGAATAGTTAACTCCGTTGCAACTACTTTTGGAATTCCAACCTCATTAAACCTTATTTCAGTGTCAGGAGAAACAACTGTTCTTGCAGCAAAATTAACTCTCTTGCCAGCTAAATTATGCCTGAATCTTCCTTCCTTGCTTTTTATTCTCTCTGTTAAAGTCTTTAAAACTTGTCCAGATCTGTGTCTTGCAGGAGGAACTTGAACAGTGCTGTTGTCAAAATAAGTTGTAATATGATACTGCAGCAAATCCCATAAATCTTCAATTATAATTTCAGGAGCTCCTGCATTTATGTTTTCAAACAATCTTTGGTTTATTCTTACAATATCCCCTAGCTTGTGAGTTAAATCATCCTCGCTCCTTTCTCCAGATTCTAATGTAATTGAAGGCCTTATTGTTACTGGGGGTATAGGCAAAACAGTCAAAACTCCCCATTCTGGTCTTGCATGATAAGGATTTAATCCTAATAATATTAAGTCTCCCTCAGGAACTTTCTCAAGCCTTAATCTCATTTCAACAGGACTTAATCTTTTGTCTCTTTCAAAAAAAGTAGTTGGCTTCTCAATCTTTATAACATATTGTCTTTCATTACAGTGTGGGCATTTCTTGGTATTTTTAACCATAGTGAATATTTCTTTTGATTTTCTTCTTGCTTCCTCTGCTCCTTTCTCAGCTTCTATTCTTGCTAATATTTCCTTATATTTAGAAATCCCCTCATTGTCCAATAAAATTCTTGAACATGTTTTACATGTCCCTCTTAAAACATTTAGAATAACTGGTGCATATTTAATATGTATAATTGGCCTGGCTAACTCAATATATCCAAAATGTCCTGGGCATTCTTTTAATTTTCCTGCACATGTCTTGCATCTTAACCCAGGATCAATTATTCCTAAATGAGTGTCCATTAAACCCCCGTCAACAGGATAACCTTCCTTGTCATATAATTCGGGTGTAACTAGCTTAGTTGCAGACATTTTCTTGATATTCTCCGGACTAAGCATTCCAAACACAATGCTGTTTACTTTCTTGTACACATATTCCATTTTAGTATTTGCTCACTAATTTTATTTTAGGATAAATGCATAATGACTTAAGCTCGTCAAGTAATAACTTGAAAGCATAGCTCATTTCAATCGGGGTTATGGTTACATTGCTCCCACACATTGTGCAGAATTTTCTGCTTCTGTAGCTGTCTGCAACAGCCAGTAATCCACAATTCTCACATATATGGACAATAGTTTTGTCAGAATCAAACCTTTCCTTTAACAAAAGAGATGCACCATGTGCAACAAAACAGTCTTTCTCCATCTCACCCAGCCTTAATCCTCCGCCCTTGCTTCTTCCTTCAATTGGCTGTCTTGTCAATAATTGTATTCTTCCTGATGCTCTTGAATGTAATTTATTTGCAACCATGTGCTTTAATTTCAAGTAATACATATCACCAATATAAATATCAGCTTTAAATTCCTCTCCTGTAATTCCATTATACATTTTCTCAGTTCCATTTTCCCTAAATCCTAATTCTTTCAAACAACTTCTTAGATCTTTTTCTTTGTCGCTTTCAAATATTGTTCCATCAATATATTTTCCAGACAAAGCTCCTACTTTGCCGCCTAAAATTTCAATTAAATGTGAAATAGTCATTCTTGATGGAATTGAATGAGGGCTGAAAATTAAGTCAGGCGTAATTCCAGATGCACTAAACGGCATGTCAGAATGAGAAACTAGTAAACCAATAACTCCTTTTTGTCCGTGTCTTGAAGCAAACTTGTCTCCTACTTCTGGGATTCTTTGGTCTCTTAATCTTACTTGAACTAATTTGTTTCCTTCCTCATTTTCAGTTAAAATAACCATGTCAACTGTTCCAGCTTCACCATGCCTTATAGTGACAGAACTTTCTCTTCTTGTGCTTGCAGCAATGCTGAATTCTTCCAATTCACCCAAAAATCTTGGTGGACTAGTCTTCCCAATAATAACATCATCTGTCTTTACTTTTGCTTCTGGAAACACAATACCATCATCTTCCAATAATCTATAATCTTTCTCAGACCTGTATCCTTTTACTTCTTTGTCAGGCACCCCAACTTCATCTATTAACCCGCCAGAATATCTTAATTCTTCAGCACCATATGGCTTGAAATAAAATGATCTTGCCAGCCCTCTTTCAATGCTTCCCTTGTTAATTACAAGAGAGTCCTGCATGTTGTATCCTTCATAACTCATTACAGCAATTACAACATTTTGTCCAGATGGATGTTTTTCATACCCAGAAATATCATGCATAACTGTCTTGACAATAGGAACTTGCGGATACTGCAATACACTAACATCAGTGTCCATTCTCAAAAGATAATTTGCAATATACAACCCTAATGCCTGTTTTTGTGTTTTGCTCCCCCTGTTTAATCTTGAACTCTGTCCAAAATTTGAGAAAGGAACTAAAGAAGTAGTTAATCCTAACATCATTGAAGGGCTGATTTCTAAATGAGTATGCTCTTGCGTGACATCTTCTTCTTCCAAAGCAATTAAAGTGCTTTCTTCTTCCAAAGCATCTAAATATTCTATTACTCCTTTATTAACTAAATCTTTCCACCCAATCTTGTTCTCATCTAATTCTTTTGATGTTTCCTTGGTAAATTTGCTTTTGCCGTTTTCAACAATAATCAACGGCCTTACTGCCCTCTCTCTTGAAATCTCAACATAAACTTCACTGTAAATCTTGTTAAAAGAAATATTTAACGCGCTTGGCAGTTTTCCTTTTCTTCTTTCTTCTCTTATGTTTTTTATAAATTCTTCTGCATTGTCTATTTTACCAATAAACTTTTCATCTAAATATACATCTGTCATTTTATTTTAACACCCATTCCCTCAAGTATCTTCTTTATTTTTTCTTCTGAAATAGGCTCCTGTGTTATGCTGCATAATAAAGATAAATTTTTTCTTAAGCCGATTGAAGTTCCTTCAGGAGTCTCAATTGCGCATAACCTGCCGAAATGGGTCGGGTGCAGTCCTCTTGCATCAAAATTTTCCTGTGTTGAACTTAATAAAGAAACAACTCTTTGCAAGTGTGACAAAGAAGCTAAATAATTTGTCCTGTCAATATTTTGGCTTACTCCTTTTCTTCCTCCAACCCAAGCTCCTGTAGCCATCGCAGAATTTATTCTTGATGTCAATAATTTGTCTCTAATAATTATTTTCACAGAACTGAATTTCCCTCTCTTCACTAGTCTTTGGAAATTATATAGTAAGTCATTTACTAATGATCTTAAATTAACTCTGAACAAGTCAGCCAATAAATCCCCGCTTAATTTTAATCTTTTATTCATGTAGTGATCCTTGTCTAACTCAATATCATTCTTTGAAACTATCAAAAACTTCTTTACTAATTTGCATAAATTATATGCTTTTAAAATTCTGTCTTTTGAGCTGGTTCCTAAATGTGGCAGTAAATATTTGTCTAAATTTTCTTTTACCTTTACCAATCTGACATCTTTAGGCTGGTTAAAGTTTAACTTCTTCGCAACATACTCTAAAGCATCTTCCTCATTTTTGACTTCCATTGTATTGTACAAATTAATGAAAACCTCGTCATACTCTTTTTCATTAGAAATAAATTCAGCAATCTCCTTGTCTTTTATCAATCCTAGGGCTTTTATAACTACAAACAATGGAATTCTCTTGAATCTTGTAAAGCTTAAGTAAATAATTCCATCTTTCATCTGCTCAATTAAATGAGGCACTCTGTATGCTCCCATTTCAGAAAATATTTTTCCAGTATACTCGCTTGGTCCTACATTTGCTTTGTCAACAAATATCTTGTTTGAAACCAAATCTTCAACAGTAATCAAAACCCTCTCATTTCCATTCAAAATAAAATACCCGCCAGGATCATCAGGATCCTCTCCTTTAGCAATTAATTCATCTCTTTTTAATCCATTTAAATGGCAGAACTTGCTCTTTATCATTATTGGAATTTTTCCAACTTGTGTTACAAAAGACTCTCTTTGCACTCCGTCAATGTGAGCAGAAACTTTCAAGAAAATTGGTGCAGAATATGTAATTTTCCTTATTCTTGCCTCAATAGGAAAAATATCTTTCCTGCTTCCATCAGCTTCTATAATCTGTGGTTTTCCTACCTGGATTTCATCCAGCCTTATTTTAAAATCCTGTATGTCTTCTGGAATAATTGTTGGTATAATGTCCCCGATTTCTTTTATTATTTCTGGCATCCCTCTCTCAATAAAGTTGTTAAAAGATTCTATGTCTGACTGTATAAATGAATGTTCTTCAAAATATTTTTTTACTAAGTTTAAATTTCTCATTCTTCTCCAGCAACTAATCTGTAAAATTCGCTTGTTCCAGCAGTCTCACTCTTCCTCAATATTTTTATCACGTCTCCTGATTTTGCACCAAGAGCTTTTACAGCAGGATCTTTTGATATTATCTTTGGCAGTTGATTTACTGTTATGTTGAATTTTTTTAACAGCTCTAGAACTTCTTCCTGCTTGAGAATTACGTGTTTTGGTACAAGCATATGCTCAAAAATATTTATAGTTTCTTTTTCCATTTTTTATATTTCTTTGAAATTTCGGGCCGGAAGGGATTTGAACCCTCGACCCCTTGGTCTCTTTTCAGCCTTTTGCTGAAGCTTTTTTTTCAAAGCTTCCAAGGGTTAAAAGCTTCACCAACATAAGCTTTATTAGCATTATATTCAAGTGCTCTGCCAACCTGAGCTACCGGCCCAACGCCCTGACCGGGATTTGAACCCGGGTCCCGGCCTCTCTATAATCTTAATTTTAAACAATTAAGTTTTCGACAGGGCCGGATGATAAACCAACTACACTACCAGGGCTTTTTTGTGAGTGTAAATAGTTCTTACTAGCAGGTGTGAAATCATCTAATGAAAAATTTATTGTTCTCTCTTTTAAAATAATTAATGTTGCGCTTCTCTTCATTATATCCTGCTTCCAGACAGAACATTGATTTTTTATAGTATCTTGTATAATAATATAGGTGTTCTGTAGAAAAATCGGAAATCTCTCACTATATAAATTTTGTGTTTTCCTGAAACTAATGAATTTCGCATTTTTAAAGCTCAAAAAACCAGTTTACTTTTATTATTTCACCATAATATTTATATATTAGTTTTGGAAATTATCTATTATGGAACTTAAAAGAGTTATATTTCTAATTTTGCTTTCTCTTTTATTAGTTTCCCCCGCCTTTGCTCAGAAAATTGACATTTCATCAATTAAAGTTGACTCAAAAGCATTTCCAGGTTCAGATATAATATTTCAATTAAAAGTAAAAAATCTCCAAATAAGGGAAGACATAATAAAAGTAACTCCAGACCCGTTTTCAATCCAGCCTTTTTCAGATGTAGCATCAGGCATTTCAGTTTCCCCAAGTCAACTAACAATCCCGGCAAATAGTGAAGGCCTGTATGAAGTAAAAGTAAAATACTCCCAAAATATAAAACCAGAAAAAGCCTACACAGTAAACTTAATTGTTCAGTCTTTGTTAAACTCTGATGTAAAACAAGTTTACCCATTGACTTCCTTTATTTTAAGTTCAGGTGAAATAATTTCTCTAAAACCAAAAATTCCGGAAAAAACACTTCCTTCAAGAGAATTCCTTCTTAACATAGTTTTTAAAAACAATCTTAACCAGGATTTTGTTGACCTTGATTTCTTGATAACAAGCTCTCATTTTAATGAAGAGCATAAAGTAACCTTGACAAGAAACCAGGAATTAGTAAAAGCATTTCCAATTAATCTTCCATCAGAAACTCCAGCAGGCAACTATGACATATTCTTAAGATTGTATCAGCAAGGCTCATTAAAAGGTGAAGAAAAATTAACATTAAAAGTAGAAGAATCTCAGGATATTCAGGAAAAAATTAACAGAGATTCTGGATTCTTGTCAACAAGAACAACAATAACAAAAATAAATAATGGCAACATAAAAATAGACAAAACAGTAAAATACCCATTAGGCTCTTTCCAGAAAATATTTACAGAAACTTCAATAAGGGCAGATTTTATAAAAGAAAACTCAGAAACTTTCCTTCAATGGTCCTTATCTTTAAACCCGGGCCAGGAGCAGAACATAGTTATAGAAACAAACTATAACAGTTTATTCTTCACTATACTAGGTTTAATAATATTGTTTGGAATTATATTTTATACAAGAACAAGGGCATTAAGAATAATAAAAAGAGTTATGCTTGTAAAAGAAGGAAAAGACAAAAAACACTTGAAAGTAGTTCTTACAATCCAAAATTACACAAACAAGGACATTAATGACTTAAAAATTATTGACTTGCTTCCTAAATTAATAAAACATTACTCAGACTTTGGTACATTAGAGCCTAAACATATTCAGCAAGGTTCTCATAGCCTAAGGTTTATCTGGGAAATCCACAAATTACATAGGGGAGAGGAAAGAATTATATCATATAAAATAGAGCCCCAATTAAACTTGTACGGCAACATAAGGCTTCCTTCAGCCTCATTACAATTAACAAAAGACAATAAATTAATTATAAGAAAATCAAACATAGCTAAATTTGAATTAAAAAAAGAGCTTTGATAAAATGGCACCATTAGAAATAATATCTTTTTTGTTTGCATTATTGATTTTAGTTAAATTAGTCTTTGTTATCTTCTCAAAGCAGACATGGTACAGAAACGTTGCTATGCCAATTTACAAAAACCCAAAAGTTTCAAGTCTTGTTATATTAATAATTGCCTTAATAATATTTTACTATTTAATTCAGTCAATTACATTAATTGAATTATTTGCAGCAATGGCCTTTACTAACATGATAACAGCTCTCAGCTTCATGTTTTACACAAAGGAATTTTCTGAGCTAGTAAAAAAAGTATACTCTAAAAATTTTAAATTTACTATTTTCGGGATTTTATACCTTCTTTTCTGGATTTTGTTGTCCTTGAAAGTTATCTATAAAGTCCTATTTTAGTAAACTTTATAAGATAATTTTTTCTTATTTTATATATCCCCGCCTAGCTTAAATCCTTTTTACAAGGAGAGCAACGGTAAAGCTCTCGGCTGTAGATAAATTCGCTGTTAGACTTAAAGTTTAAAAACTAAGGATGAATAACAGACAGCTGAACCCGAGCGATTGGTGGTTCGAATCCGCCGGCGGGGACTTATTCTGTTATTTCTTATAAGTAATTACATAACGAAAAGTATTTAAATATCGTTCATTAAGTTTCAACAATGGAAGAGAAAACAAACGAGAATACCTTTTCTCGTGATGGAATAGCCTATTGTTTTAGATGGACTACAAATAAACATATTGAAATGATTGATTTTATTCCGGAATTAGAAAGAAAAGAAGCCAAAGAAATAAGGAGTATTCTTATGAAACCATTTAAAGGGTTTAGTGTTGAATATAGTTTTGGTGAACAAGGAGAAATTTGTTACTCAGAAATTATAGATTATGACCTAAATTCTAATAGTTTTTCAATAGTCCTTGAAGAAGTTAATAAAGATTTTGAAACAAAAAGAGTCCACGGAATGAATGCACCAAAAATATTAAGCAGAAAAGAACAAATTTTATCTATTAAGGGTCTTTCAGAAAGAGAAAAAGGTCTACTTAAATTATTATTTGAAGCTTTAGAAAAATCTTCAGAGATAAAAATTTAGGTGAGATACTGGAATTTTTTATCAAGGTCGTTATATGAAGAACCAAACACCTTTATTTTGTTTACTCTACTCTTTGATACACCAAAATCATTAAAAATCCTAAAATCTACTAAATAAGTATGCCAGAAACAATTACCATTCCAAAGGAAGAGTATAAAGAATTAAAGAAAAAAGCTGAATTAAGCGAAGATTTACTTACTAAGTTAGTTAGGGGTTTAGAAGATATAAGAGCAGGTCGAATAAAACTTTGGAAAAAAACTACAAATTAAGCTTCTTTTTGATTTCTTCTCTATAGAATGGAATTAAAGTTTTTATTGTATCAATTACATTTTGCTGATCTTTCTTATCACTAATTGCTACTACAAAAACAACTACATATTCGTCATAAATAAGAAAATAAAATCTATGTCCGCCTTTAACTCTTTTTTCTCTAAAGAACTTATACCCTAATGGCTTTCCAACATAAGGGTTTGTTTTTAATTGTTCAATTTCATTATCAATCTGTTCTTTTAGTGATTTGTCAAGTTTCTCAAAATCTTTGTCAAATTCTTCAGTTGTATACACCTCGTATTTTTTATTCATTAACTCTTTGACAGATTTGGTTTATATAAATTTTTGTAGATCAAAAGAATAGGGAGTCGAACACTTTTGTCCTGCTCTGCCGGCGGGGAGATTTTTATTAGATGGAATAGTAGAATTATTTTTAATTAGTTAAATATATAAATATCTGGTAGTATATATTTTTATGAAAAAAATGCTATTAATATTTTTTATTTTAATATTAGCTATTAATGGTTGTCAAAACAAAGAAATTAAAGAAAATGTTGTTGCTTGTGAAACTGTACAAGATTGTTATGATTCTGGTTTTTGTAAACAAGAAAAATTACCCGATGGGATAGTTATGGAAGAAGAATGTGATTGTGTAGATAATAGATGCTATGCGGGGTATACTTCCAATTAAGGGATTTCTATTTTTTAAAAACAAATACAACCAAAATCATTAAAAATCCTAAAATCTATTGATAATTATGCAAGAAACAATTACTATAACAAGAGAAGAGTACAAAAAACTCAAGAAAAAGGCTGAAATAGCTGATGATGCTTTAGTTCAATTAAAATTAAGTTTAGAAGATTTAAAGCACGGAAGAGTAAGCAAATTTTAATCCTTTATATTCTTTAGATAACTAAGCAATTCTTGCCTATTGTTTACTACAAAATCAATTACGTCTTGTTGTTTTCTTTTTGAAGCAAATGAAACAAAGAGAATTTTCTTTAACTCTTCATCAATCAAGAAAAATAGCCTTTTATTTAGAAACTTCTTTTCTCTAAACCAGCTAAATTGAAGAATTTTACCAGTTGGGTTTTCAGCTAATTTCTTTTTTGTTTTATCAATCCAATTTTGTTCACTTTTATCCAAAGAAGCATAGATTTCCTTAAAAGTGTCTGTTGCATAAGTAGAGTAACTCATTCAATCACTCTTACTTTCTTTTCTATATAAATTTTTGTAAGTAGTCGGGAGTCGAACACTTTTGTACAGCTCTGCTGGCGGGGATAACTTTCTTTATGCGAAGTCACCGACCAAAATAATTAAAAATCCCCAAATCTTTACAAATTTATGAAACAAGACGTAATTGTAATCTCAAGAAAGGAATATGAAGGTATGAAAGAAACTATTGAAATACTACAAGATGAAGAATTAATGGAACAAATCAAAGAAAGTGAAGAAAATTTAAAGAATGGTGTAAAAAGTCGAAAACTTAAAATTCGTTTATAAACCCAACCAAAATCATTAAAAATCCTAAAATCTATTGATAATTATGCAAGAAACAATTACAATTCCAAAAGTAGAATTTGAAAAAATGAAAACTGAATTAGTAGTATTAAGAAAGTCTAAACTATATAAAAGACTAT
>ERZ1292623.519-Hain-H51-01um-R1-519-length-41753-cov-8_pt1 | contig 41753 bp, 48 predicted proteins | sample MGYA00564398_ERZ1292623 | MGnify/ENA primary metagenome ERZ1292623 (study PRJEB36523, sample SAMEA6512633) | groundwater metagenome | collected 2019-01-07 | study: AquaDiva: Metagenomics assemblies of 32 groundwater samples
TCATTCCCGCATGCTTTTAGCGGGAATCCAGAAATAGACAAGACTGGATTCCTGCCAGATACATGCAGGAATGACAAAAAAAGTGTAAAGCTATTTATGAGATACCAGACTAATCACTAATAAATATTTTATCAACAGGTTCATTATTCTGCGAGAAAGGACAAGCTCATGACTTACAAGATTCAGGACTCAGACATTGAACTCTTGAGAAATTCAGGGGTGACAGAAGAAGATATAAATCACTGCATCAAAGTTTCAGAAAAGGCGCTTGAGGTTGCGCAAAGGACAGGCGCTAAGGTTGATATGGAGCTTATTGGCAGAGGCGCGCTTTTTCATGACCTTGGCAAGGCAGCGACCCATGAGATTGAACATGGGAAAATAGGCGCTGAGATTGGAAAAAAGATTGGATTACAAAAAGAGATTACTGATATAATGGAAAAGCATATCCGCGGCGGCCTGACAGAAGAAGAGGCAAAAGAACTCGGGTTGCCGATAAAGGATTACACACTCAAAACCCTTGAGGAGAGGATTGTTATCTACGCTGACAGATTGGTGGATATAATAATAGATGGGGTTGTGGATATAAAAGGCGACGAATCTCAGGCTGAAAAGCAGTTTGTGGATATACTGAAAGGGCATCAAAGATATGGAAAGAATGAAAAGACACTTAACAGGTATCTCGGCTATCATGAGGAAATTCAAGGTTTAATGAAAAGATGAGATTAAGCCCTTTTATACTGCTCTGCACAACAGGCCTCTTTGCAATTTTCAGCTCCACAATTTCCAAAAGCCCTGTGCTGCCGCTCTTCACAACTTATCTTGGCGCTGACCCATCAGGCGTAGGCATGATTGCCGCAGTATCCGCATTTACAGGCATAGTTGCGAGCATTCCTGCGGGAATCCTCTCTGACAGATTGGGAAGGAGAAGAATGCTTATCTTCTCTGCAATAGTCTTTGCCTCTGCGCCCTTTCTTTATCTTTTGGTAACGAACATCTATCAGCTTGCTGCAATAAGGTTTTATCACGGCCTTGCTACTGCCATATTTGTGCCTGTTGCAATGGCGCTTGTCTCTGACCTGTTTCAAAAAGAGAGGGGTGAGAAGATCGGATGGTTTTCCACATACACCCTCGTCGGGAGGTTCATGGCGCCGATAATAGGAGGCGCAATAATAGGCGCAATGGTCATTAGCCCCGGATTTAGCTACAAGATTGTCTATATTGTATGCGGAATAACAGGAGTGTTGGTTTTACTGCTTGCACTTATGATACAGGACTCTGATGTACATAAAAACAATAATCACTCATGGGCAGAGACAACAGATATATTTAAAACAGTGATATCTAATAAAAATATACTTTTAACAAGCGGTGTAGAGGCGGCAATACTTTTTTCATACGGCACATTTGAGACATTTCTGCCTTTGTATGCTATAAATGCAGGCATCAGCGCCTATGAAATCGGCATATTCCTTTCTTCACAGATAATAACACTTGCATTAACAAAGCCGGTTATGGGAAGATTTTCTGACAAGCACGGCAGGGAGCCGCAGATATTTGCAGGCGCAATAGTAGGCGCAGTCTGCATCGGCTCATTGCCTATCTTTAAATCATTTCTGCCTCTGCTCGCTTTAAGCATATTATTCGGACTGAGCCTTTCTATCGTAACCTCTGCGACATCCGCGCGTATAGCAGATTTAAGCAGGCAGGAAAACCGAGGCTCTGCAATGGGTGTGCTCGGTTCAATCATGGATATTGGACACACAACAGGACCTATTGTAGCAGGGATTATTGCTGCCTATTTTGGGTTTACCCAGTCATTTTTAACTGCGTCATTGGTTGTTATTGCGGCTGCATTTGTATTCTGGTTTAGCATTAAAAGAACATCAGTTAAGACGAATATAGCGGCTTAGCTGTTTTGAGAGCCGTATTTCTTAAGCTTCCTCCATTATACTACCCTTTCAATCCCAGGAATCAGGCTTCTGCCGGTTTTATTTCTTGATTTTTGCATTCTCGGCTTGTAAAATATTTTCAAGATGCATATAATAGTAGACGGATACAACTTTATCGGCAAGTACAGCGGCATGATAGGTGACATAGAGGAAAAGAGGGAGGCGCTGATTAATCTCCTTTGTGAATACAGGGCATTGAAAAAACATGATGTAACTGTTGTCTTTGACGGCTGGCAGAATGGCATGCCAAATGAAAGTTCAGAGGTTAAAAGAGGCGTAAGGATTGTCTTTTCACGGCTCGGTGAAAAAGCAGATGATGTTATAAAAAGATTGAGTGTTAAAGGCCAGAATATTATTGTGGTCTCCTCTGACAGAGAGGTCAGCTCATACGCTGTAAACAAAGGCGCGGTTGCACTTTCCTGCACTGAGTTTGAAAAGAAGCTTATTGAGCTAACACATACTGAACCATCTGACTTTGATGCTGTGGATAAAGATGAAGAAATTTATAGTAACAGCATTACAACAAAAAAGAAAGGGAATCCGAGGAGGCTTTCCAAAGAGGAGAGAAGAAAAAGGGCGAGGATTAGTAAAATGTGAGGGGGAAGATGAAGATAGCTTGTGAAAATTGCCTTACCATTTATGAAGCGCCTGATGAAAAGATAAAGGCCAACGAAGTAATTGAATGTCCTGTATGCCAGTATGTTAATATAAATAAAAAAAAGGTTGAGGTTACGCCTGATGATACAAAAAAGAACGCTGCTGTTGTTGATGCGGGTGTTGAGAGGGATTATGGGAAGACGATGTATGGAGAGGTTGATGAAACAGGCAAGGTTAAACAAGCAGAGGTTCAGGTTACAGAAGGAAGGCTCAAGGCAATACCGGAAGATAAAGAGCTGTTTGTTGTTATATCAGACAGCAGCGGCATGGAGATAAAATATCAGATTAAAACAAGCGAGTGCATTATTGGAAGGGGAGAGGGATCTGACATTATAATTAACGACCCAGAGACCTCAAGAAAGCACTGTGCCATAGATATATATGAGAATAAGTTTGTGATAAGGGATTTGGAAAGCACAAACGGGACATTTATTAATGATACACGGGTAAAAGAGGATTTATTAAAAGAGGGAGACCGTATAAGGATAGGCAATACTTTGCTTACATTTGTTGTAAAGTCAATTTGATAGAAGAGGGGCGAGCGCCTTTTGGATTTTAACAGACTCTTGAACCTCCTTTTGTTCAGGACAGGGCAGGTTATCAATCTTTCAGAGGTATAAAGATAACGCAGACTTCTTTTACAACTCTCAGATCCAGCCACATTTAATCCATTGCAATAAAAGAGAAATTTTGGTATTATGTCTATAAAGGAGATGTAAATTTGAAACTTTCAAGGGAGCGGATTTCCTTTATAGCAAAGGAATTGGCTAATAAGCTGATAGATGGAAAATATATTGAGCCTTTAATTCCAAAAGAGCAGGTTATGTTAAAACTTGAGCATATAATTACGAATGAATTGATGCTGGAGGATAAGATAAATCAGGAGGTAAAGGAGCTTTTAAAGGTATACGAGAGGGAGATTGATAAGGGGGATATTGATTACAGCAAGATGTTTAATATGATCAAGAACAAATTAATCAAGGAGCGGGGAGTGGTTTTGTAATGATGTTTTCAGAGGATAAGGTAAGTCATATCACCCATCTTCTCTTAGAGGGAATTAAAAAAGATAAGCTTGCAAGGCTGCTTGTTGATGAGATAAAGATATTAAGGGAGATAAAGGGTATCATTAATTCAGAGATAAAATTGGATGCCGAGATAGATGTTATTGTCAGAAGGAAACTTGACTCATATGCAAAAAAGATTATAGAGAGCAGCTCAGAGTGGAATGTATTGTACCAGAAGTTTTTTAAAGAGGAATTAAAAAATAAGAGGAGGTGATATAAATGAAAAGGCTGTTTGTTATATTATTTGCCTCCATCCTTTTATTAGCCGTCATTTCCCCCCTCTTTGCAGACCACAGGGGCAGGGGACGCGTTTATTTTGGGCCTGTTATTCGTGTATATCCTTATGACCCGTACTGGTATCCATACGACCCTTACTGGTATAGGTATCCGCCGTCGCCGCCAAACTGGGGCTATGTAGATACGGATGTTGAGCCTGAAGAGGCAAAGGTTTATCTGGATGGAAAGTATATTGGCACAGCAGATGACTATGACGGTTTTCCAAGGTATCTTAGTGTTCCGTTAGGCTCTCATAAGATTGAATTCAGGATGGAGGGTTATGAGACCTTTACACAGGAGTTCTATATAAACCCGGGGCAAATGATAAACATAAATATGAAGATGACTATAGGCACAGGCGTAATGAAAGAGTCGCCTAAGGCGGAAGAGCCTGAAAAGGAGCATGGGGTTATCTCTCTTGACCTTGAGCCTGTAAGCGCAGAGGTCTTTGTTGACGGCAAATTAGTTGGGACTGGCGAGGATTTAAAAAATAGGGGAGGGGAGCTTGAGATTTCCATTGGCAGGCACAAACTTGAATTCAAAAAGAGCGGATACAAGACTCAGGCTATTGAGATTGAGATAAAGGATGGAAAGTCATTTCACCTTGGAATAAGGCTGGAAAAGGAATGAAGATAAACGAGATATTTAAAAGCATACAGGGAGAATCATCCTTTGCAGGCATACCGACTGTGTTTGTAAGACTGGCAGGATGCAATCTGCGGTGCCAGTGGTGCGACACAAAATATGCATACGACGAAGGCGTTGATTTAATTGTTGATGAGGTGATAGGCAGGGTAAACGCATTTGGGTCGCAATTTGTTCAGATTACCGGCGGCGAGCCGCTTTTGCAGGAAGAGGTTTATGAATTAATGGACAGGCTTCTTAACATGGATTATAATGTTTCTCTTGAGACTAATGGGAGCATTAATTTAAGCAGTGTGGATAAGAGGGTTGTCAAGATTATTGATATCAAGTGTCCGAGCAGCGGTGAATCAGATAGGATGGATTTTGGAAATATAAATTATCTTACAAAATCAGATGAGATAAAATTTGTAATAAATGACAGGGATGATTATAATTGGGCAAAGGAGATTATAGATAGATATAATCTGATAAAAAGGTGTAATATTCTTATATCACCTGTCTTTGGCGGGATAGAGCCGAGGCAATTGGCAGAATGGATATTAGAGGATAATCTTAATGTAAGGCTTCAAATACAGCTTCATAAGCTGATATGGCACCCCGAGATGCGGGGAGTATAAAATAAAGGAGGAAATTATTGTATGGCAGATGTTGTTAAGTTGAAGGAGAAGGTTGTAAGACTACAGGAAAAGGCAAAGAAGTTTAGCAGCGATGAAAAGAAAAAGGAGATTCTGAAAAAGATACGCAAAAGGCTTAAAAAAACCCAAAGAAGGGTAAAGTCTATTGCTTCTGCAGAAACAAGGCTGAAGGCAAAATTGGCGGGCAAGAAGAAGGTTGAAGCTGTAGAAGAGAAGAAGGAAGAGGCGCCAAAGGCAGCAGAAGGGGCAGCATAAAACAGGGCTAAGGGAAGAGATTGAAGATTGAAAATCTTAAAAGGAAACAGTTTGAGGTTTAAAATTTCCAATTTTCACTTTACATTATATCTTGCGCTTGTGCTGCTTATATTTTCCTGTGCAGCGCCGAAGAGAGCTGGTTATTACAAAGAAGGCTATACTGAGCGCGGCATGGCGTCATGGTATGGAAAGGACTTTCATGGAAGAAAGACTGCAAATGGCGAGATATATGACATGTACAAGCTCACAGCAGCACACAAGACGCTTCCGCTCGGTGTTTATGCAAGGGTAACAAACTTAGAGAATGGAAAAGAGATAAAGGTAAAGGTAAATGACAGGGGCCCCTTTATAAGGGGACGATTTTTAGATCTTTCATACGGAGCTGCAAAAGAGCTCGGCATGGTAGAGGCAGGGGTTGGCAGGGTGGAGTTAGAAATAATTGGAAATGTGCCGTATCAGACAGTCAAGGGTAAGGCTTCAGCAGGGAGGGTCAGCAGCACCGGGTTGTTTACAATTCAGGTCGGCGCGTTTGTGGAAAAGGAAAATGCAGTAAGGTTAAAGTCTCTGCTTGAAAACAGGTATAAAGATGTCCATATAGTTTCGTATGACACTAATTTACAGAGATTTTATCGTGTAAGGGTAGGGGCATTTGAGAATGAAAAGGATGCCCTTAAAACATCTAATGAGCTTGAGTCACAGAATTATACAACATTTATTACTGTAAGAGATTAAAGGGGGTATTTGTTGGGTCATAAAGAGCATAAAGAAAAGGCTGTAAAGAATGTAAACTGCATGGTCATAACAGTGAGCGATACAAGGACAGAGGAGACTGATTCAAGCGGAAAACTAATCCAGAGCCTTTTAAAAGAGAACGGACATAAAATTGCGCATTATAAAATTTTAAAAGATGTGCCTGTTCTTATAAGAGATACTGTTGCAGGTGCAGTAACTGATAATTATATCCATGCAATAATAATTAATGGCGGCACAGGCATTTCAAAAAGGGATACAACCTTTGAGGCAGTAGACAGCCTGCTTGAAAAGAGGTTAGAAGGTTTTGGCGAGCTTTTCAGATACCTCTCCTTTCAGGAGATAGGCTCAGCAGCAATCATGAGCAGGGCAAGCGCCGGTGTATGCAGAGGAAAGATTATAATCTCTATCCCTGGTTCAGAATCTGCTGTAAAACTTGCAATGGAAAAGTTGATACTCCCTGAACTCGGCCATATTATCTGGGAGATAAACAGGTAAGTTCTTTATGACTGAATCCCTCAGCTTTGTTGTTCATAAGCACCATGCAACGCATCTTCATTATGATTTAAGGCTTGAGATGGATGGTGTATTAAAGAGCTGGGCAGTGCCAAAAGAGCCGCCGGCAAAGACAGGGACAAAGAGGCTTGCAATAGCAGTTGAAGACCATAAGCTCAGTTATAAGGATTTTGAAGGGATAATACCAGAAGGAAATTATGGCGCAGGCAAGGTAGAGATATGGGATAATGGCAGCTATATCCTTGAAACAAGAGAAAAGGAAAAGATTGTTGTAGCCCTTAATGGTAAAAGGCTAAAAGGAAGATATGTACTGATACATACAAAGGGAGACCAGTGGTTGTTCTTTAAGGCTGCTGAACAGAATAAATAATTAATTTTTTTTCGCGGTTTTTTTTGAGAGGTCTTTATGGAGCAAAGGGAGCCTCAAAAACAAATACCAAAGGCTGATAAAAGAAGGTCTTTAAGGACCCACATGCTTGTCCTTAAGGTTCATGGTAAATACCGCAGCAAGGCCTTTTTCGGCTATGCAAGAAATATCAGCCAGGGCGGTCTGTTTATCTCATCTATTACACCAAAGCAGGTAGGCGAAAAATTTCCCATTGAATTTACCCTTCCCGGTACTGATATCATAATCAATTGCACAGCAGAGGTTATGTGGTCAAGACGATTTGACCCACAGATGCACCTTAAGGCAAATTATGAACCCGGCATGGGCCTCAAATTCCTTGACCTGATAGAAGAAAAGAAAAAGCAGATAGATGATTGGGTGAAGAAGGGGGGATAATATATCCTGCCTAAGAAAAAAAGCCGCTCTTTTCTCTTTACCAGATTATCATATCTGGATTATATAAACAAACGAATCTATCAAGAGGCAATTAAAAGGAATTAGGTATTATTGTGATTTGCAGGCAGAGGTTATTAAGGAGCAGGGAGAGAAACTGATATTTCAAGGCCAGACCCTTTTCCCCCTCGCAATATAACAATAACCCTCACTTGCTTGACCCAGTGAGTGATTTTGGGTATAGTCATAAAGGATGTTAAATGAAAAATGGCAACCCAACAGTTATTAGATGGAATTATTGAACAGGAGGTATGTGATGCTGACAGTTAAAGGTGTTTATAAGGACGGAAAGGTGATTATAAAGGAGGAGATAAAAACGGACAAGCCTCTTAATGTTATGGTTACCTTTTTGGAAGAGGTAAAAGCGCCTGGCAAAAAGAAACTGGAAATAAATAAGTTTTCGTTTAAAACAGCCAAGAAGCTGCTTGAAAGCTATAAAGGTTCATTAAGCGATGCAATTATTGAAGAGCGCAGGAGCGCTGTATGAAGGCTTTTCTGGACACCTCTTCTGTTATTAAACTTTATCATCAAGAAGAAGGGTCTGATTTTGTTATGGAAACCCTTTCCAATGATATTGAGGAGGTATTTCTCTCAGAGCTTGCTGTTTTGGAGTTCAGCTCAGCCTTGTGGAAAAAGATACGGGAAAAGGAGATAGAAGAAAAGGCTGCAATAGAGGTCATTACATGTTTTAATAACGACAGAGATAACTTCCAATGGATACTGCTTCAATCTGATATTGTCAAATCGGCTTCGCAACTTTTAATGAAATATGGCGGCAGCGGGCTAAGGACACTTGATTCCCTGCAGTTAGCCACTGCCTTGACTTTAAAGGATGAGGAATGTGTTTTTCTTACCTCTGATAAGCTATCGCAGACCTTCTTGAGGAAAGAAAAACTTCATGTTTTATAAGGAAAATAATGGTGTCAGGCTTGTCTATTGACATTCTGATTTCCCTCGAATGTAACGGTTTAAATCTTCTTCCTTTTTGTTTTCCTTCTTTCTGCCTGTATTGGCCGAGCATTTCGTTTAAAGGAATATGAGAAGCGCCCAGTTGTTTCTTATCAGACCGGCGGCTTGCTGATGGGCGAAGCCGATGCAGCCTATCGGATGGCTTATGGCCTTTCACAATAATTCTCTTTGGATATTGAAAATAATTGCAAAAATGATAAAATATCTATATAGTTTTAAATGAAGGAGGTGTTATAAATGGAGACCTTAAAACAGGAAGTAATAAACGCAATTCTGAAACTGCCTGATTCAGCAAATATTGACGATATAATGTATGAGCTTTATGTAATTGATAAAGTCAAAAAAGGTAAGGAAGCAGCAGAGCGCGGTGAGGCTATATCCATAGAAGAATTAAAAAGAGAGATGCAGACGTGGTAATATGGACGATTCCAGCTAAGCTTGATTTAAAAGAAATTCATGATTATATTGCAAGAGATTCTAAATATTATGCACAGAAGGTATCTCAGGATATTGTTGATAAATCTGAGAAGTTAAAATACTTCCCTCAAATTGGAAGGATTGTTCCAGAAATAAACGACCCCAACATAAGAGAACTGATTATATATTCATATCGCCTTATCTATGAAGTAATTTCAGACGGCGTCCAAATTCTTGCTTTGATTCATTCCAAAAGGAATTTTACTGGTAAATTAGATGATTTAAGAAAATAGGAGAAGGGCAAAGGGTCAAGGGCAAAGGAGATAAGAGAGACGACCTGCCTATTGACATTTGCAAAATAATGCAAAACAAAGGATGCCCTTTAACACTAAAATAACGGTGGAGTTAAAAGGCAAAATGACTACTGGGAAAGCGCCAGAGTCGTGCCTACACATCACCCAGCCTTTAGTAGTCTGCAAAAAAAATATCTTTAGAAAAACATGGTCTCAGGGCTTTTAGGGATTTTTAGGCATCTTTAAATCATTATAGAGTCTGCTGAAGGCTTTTCCCTCTCACTTTTTTAGCGTCTCTGCTACCGCAGGGTAGCTGATTTTGCCTTTTGAGATATTAACACCTTTTGCAAGCGCAGAATCATCTTTTAATATTTTTAAACCATTATCAGCAATCTTTTTAATATATGGAAAGGTTGCATTTGTTAATGCAAATGTAGATGTCCTCGGCACAACACCAGGAATATTTGTTACGCCATAGTGAATTACTCCATCAACATCGTATACAGGATTGGAATGTGTTGTGGGCCGCATGGTCTCAACACAGCCGCCCTGGTCAATTGAGACATCAACAATAACAGAGCCCTTCTTCATCTTCTTTACCATTTCTTTTGTAATTAGAACAGGCGCCTTTGCGCCTTTTATTAAAACAGCGCCAATAACTAAATCAGATTCAATAACGGATCTTTCTATATTGTATGGATTTGATGCGAGTGTCTCTATCCTGCTGCCAAATATATTATCTATTATCCTTAATTTGTCAATACCCCTGTTGATAATTGTTACTTCTGCGCCTATTCCAACTGCAATCTTTGCTGCATTCAGACCAACCGTGCCGGCTCCTAAGATTGTAACCTTTCCTCTCTTTACGCCCGGCACGGCTCCAAGCAGTATTCCCATGCTGCCAGCAGGTTTCATTAGATATTGTGCGCCGATCAGCACAGATAATCTTCCTGCAACCTCACTCATAGGCGTAAGTATCGGCAGGCTGCCATCTTCAAGCTCTACAGTTTCATAGGCTATGAATACTGCCTTTGTTTTAATAAGGGCATTTATAAGCTCTTTGTCTGCTGATAAATGGAGAAAAGTAAAGATTATATGATTTTCTTTTATTAGAGGATATTCTGCTGATAAAGGCTCTTTTACCTTGACTATCAGCTCTGACTTGTCATAAACATTCTTTGCATCATCAGCAATCTCTGCCCCTATTTCTTTATATTCATTGTCTGTAAATCCGCTTCCAATGCCCGCTGATTTTTGTATAATAACCTTATGACCGGCCTTTACAAAAATACCTGCGCCAGAAGGTATTAATGCAACGCGATATTCGTTATCCTTAATCTCCTTAGGGATACCGATAATCATTAGAAGCATTTTTACAACTATTTGCCAATAAAGTCAATGTAAAAGTTTAGAAATTTGGTATGCAGAATGTTGTCAAGGAGGGCATAAGACTTGGAAAGCACGATTAAATAGATACCACACTTTTACTCAACCAGCGCCAAGAGGGCCATGATTCCCACGCCCATAATTATTGAAATAAGCTGCCATAGGGACCTTGATGCCCTGACCTCGTGATGGAGCTCGGGGATGAGATCAGAGCCTGCGATATATAAAAAGCACCCTGCTGTAATCGGCAGCAGCGCTGCTGTATAGCCCTCAATATGCGATCCAATAACCAGTGAGATTACTGCGCCGAGTACAGCAAAAGAGGCTGACATAAAATTAAAGAACAGCGCCTTTTTAATAGAGAGCCCGCCGTGAACAAGCACGCCAAAGTCTCCGATCTCCTGCGGTATTTCGTGTAAAATAATCGCAATTGTTGTTGTGATTCCAATAGGGATGCTTACAATATAGCTTGCTCCAATAAGCAAGCCGTCTATAAAGTTGTGCACGCCGTCTCCGATTAAGTTCATTGTTACCAAAGGATGCGGATGATCCTCTGATGTAGGTGTATGGCAGTGCCTCCAGCGTATGAATTTTTCCAATATAAAAAAAAGGAGAATTCCAAAAACAATAAGCAGGGACGTTGTCAATTTTGTGCCGAGCTTTTCAAATGATTCAGGAAGAAGGTGAATGAATGCATCGCCAAATAAGCCGCCAATGGCAAAGCTCACAAGAAAAAGCAGCATTTTATTGAGCCTCTCCCTGTCAAATAAAAGGCTTAAAATGCCAATAAAAGATAATGCGCTAACCAATACTACACTGCCAATTGTGTATATCCAGAGTTCCATTATTTACCAAAATATCTGAACAGAAATAAGAGTAGTGAAAGTAATATACTCAGGATAATTGATGTTGCAATGGGAAAATAAAAACGGAAATTTTCCTTTTCAACTACAATATCTCCGGGCAATCTTCCAAGCGGCAGAAACCTTCCCCCAAACTGCCAGATGAGTCCAGTTATTATTAATATGATTCCCCCGATTATTAATATCTTTGCAACAGGATTCATGTTTAAAGGGTCAAGGGTCAAAGGGGCATGGGTCAAGTAATGGTTTTTAAGCTTGATATCCTGGCCCCTTGACCATAATATACCACAACTCTTTTATCTTTCAAAATAATTTTATTATAAACCGTCAGCCTTATGGCACATGCCGCACTTATTTGTATATGGTATTGGCATCGCCTTTCCTGGTTCAACACCCTTTACTCCTATATTATCCTTTCTCGGCACATCAAATATATGTGATGTAATGTCATTCATCCAGTAATTCTTGCCATCCTTGCCTGTCAAGCCCTTGCCGAACCCTGCGCCTGTCTGCATTGTTTTTCCTGCATGGCAGTCAATGCAGTTTATCTTGTCTATTTCAGCAAAGCCTATTTTTGTCTGCATATGCTTCTTTATGTCGCTATTCTCCTTGTGGCATGTTGTGCAGAGTGAGTTCTTTTCATCCCTTACATCTGCGCGCATCTGATGTTTGAATCCAGTCATACCATGAGGATTATGGCAGTCTGCGCAGGATAAAATCTGATTGCCGTTTCTATATTTTTTAGACTTAATAAAATCAGATGAGTCCTGAAGCTTGCTGTCCTTGCCGGCAGCCCTGATGCCGAGCTTATGCAGTGTCTTTTTTTCTGTTTCGTATGCCTTATGGCAGAGCAGGCATTTTGAGGTTCCAACATATGCGGCATTTAATGGTGGATTACCAGATATGAGGATTTTTATTGTCTTGCCTCTTAATTCAGAAGCATCCATTGATTTGTTGGATTTATCTCCGCCTGGCAAATAGTTTTTGTCAGAAGGCTCTGCATATACAAAATATTTACCATCTGCAATTTTTGCAATTGTGAAGTTTCCCTTTGCATCTGTTATAGCCTTTGTATATTTATCCCTGTTCGCAGCAAGGCTATCCTCAAGGGGCTCATCATTCTTTGAGTCCCTTTTTATCTCTATCTTTGTCTTAGCCATTGCCTCAATATCAGATGCAGGTATCAGATAGACAGATGCCTTTGCTATTGCCTGTCCAGAGGCATCTGCTACCTGTCCTTTTAAAGCTGTACCGCCTGTTTTTTGCGCTTCTGCGTGAAAATTGTAAACTATTATTCCGAGGATACTGAAAGAGACAAACAAAACCGATAAAATCTTGCGCTTCATAGGCGCCTCCTTGTTTTGTTGTTATTAAAGGGTTGTTAATTGATAATGTCTCTCCAATTCCGATGCATGCATTGCTCCAACAGCATCTGCATTTTGGGTAAGCCAGTCGCTTATGCTTGTTTTGCCTCTCGGTTTCTCTTTGGAAATTAAAAGATTGGACATCAAGCCGTCAACCTCGTCTTTTGTAAGCAAGGTATCCTTTACCACATAGCCGATAACCTTTGCTGCAGAGAGGGCTGCCTTAGGAGGAAGATAGATTATCACAGCCTTGCTCTGAATCTTCTTTGCAATGAGCTTAACCAATTCTTCAAATGTATAAATCTCCGGTCCTGCTGCATCAATAATCAGGCTCTCCTTTTTATTGGCAGCATCTACGGCAATATCTGCCAAGTCATCAGCAAAAATCGGCTGGAGTTTGTATTCGCCTGTCCCGGGGATGGCAAATATTGGAGATTTTCTGAGCAGCCATGAAATATTATTTATTAAGATATCCTCAATAGCAAATGTTACTGTCGGCCGTATGATTGCATAAGAGAGCTTAGAATCAATGATTGCCCTTTCTATTATCCCTTTTCCTTTGAAATAGGGGAGGGGTGAATTCTCATCAGCATTTGTGACGCTGATATGCACAAGCCTTTTGATGCCTGCCTCTTCTGCTGCATTGATAAGGGTCTTTGTATGTTCAACTGCCTTTTCAAATGTAAGCGTGCCGTGCGGAAAGCGGATCCAGTAGGTGTTGTATAATACAGCCGCGCCTTCAAGGCTCTTTATAAGTTCCTTTGGTTTTTCAAAGTTAAATGGGAAGGCTTTAACACGGCTGCCAAAGGGATTGGGCCTTTTTGGATGGCCTGTTAGGGTCATCACATTTTTACCCATTGCTAAAAGCCGCTCTGTAATGTATTTGCCTGTGTAGCTGAATGCGCCTGTTACAACATTTAATTCAGAGGCTTTCATAGGTGAGTTACCTCTGGGTTTGAGATTTGCAACTGTTTAAAAATGTTTGTGTATTGTTCTTGTTTATTTCTATGTAAATTTTATATCTGCTGTTGCGCTTTTTAAAACAAACACCCTTTCCATATTGCTTTCAGGATCTGATGGAAAGGCAAAAAAACCGCTTCTTTCAGGGGAATACCCTGATGTATAGCCTCTTATAGTTTCACCATCCTTAAAACGAATCATTATTCTTTTCCCGAGGCCTGTTCTTTCTGTATTATCCTTTTCCTTATACTCCTTATTTCCGTCAAAATTCTTGACAAAGAATATACCCTTAAGCTGAAGGATATCAATTTCAGATATCTTTCCTGTATCTTTGTCTCTTAGATGAAACTTGTTTTTGTTTGGGAAGAAATCCTCTGTAGACCCCTTTGTTACTCCTCCATTAAGAAAGTGCAGAACAACCTTATTATTATTTTGCATAAAAGTTCCTCCTTTCTAATATGTGCTAATATTGTATATGGATAGGGGTTGTTATGTCAAACCTTTTCTCAGGAAAGCGAATCTTTTTGAAGTCTGTAAGCGTCATTCGCAAAGTGATTTGTGTTGACCTTTTTTCTCAATGGGAATATACTTTTTATGGGTGCAATATCAACGAGAGCTTTAGCAGGCTGCTGATTAGAAAAAAAGGAGGTAGTGTTATGAAAAAAGTGACTTTATTCTTTTTTGCCGTTGTTTTGGCAATAACCTTCCTGTCTGCCTGCGCTGCGGCGCTGCAGTATGACAAGGTTACACTTGGCATGAGCAAGGATGAGGTAAAGAATATCGCAGGCAAGCCATCCCGCGTCTTGGAGGGAGAGACAACAGGCGAAGGCGCTTTTATCAGCAAGGCAGGCAAATATGAGATATGGTTCTACAGAGGCGGCGCACTGGTCTTTTCCGAGGACAAACTGATAAACAAGATGCACAAAGGCAAACCGTAGGTTGTTTCACTGGTTTTAACATAGGCGCTGTAAAGTGGTTTTGTATTGATCTTTATTAGCAAGAGGATTATGTTTTTATGTCTGCAATGATGAGGCTATTTATACGGCTCAAGCAGAGCTTGATATAAAAGTGATTGCGGATTATTGTGATTTGCAGGTAGAGGTTATTAAGGAGCGGGGGAGAAACTGATATTTCAAGACCAGACCTTTTCCTTTATTCAACCCTCTGACCTCTCTCATACATACTTAGTCCCATCAATTACCTTCAAGCCTTCGATTCTATCAAAATGTGAAACATTTCTTGTTACTAAAGTAACAGCCCTTGATAAGCATGGTCCTGCAATAAGAACATCCTTAACATTTAGTGTCTCTCCAGCCTTTGACAACAATGCATGAACCTGCGCGGCCTTTTTAGAATCCTCAGTTGTCCAATCAAAGGGAGTTAACATTGCCAATACATCTTCAACAGGTTTGATTTTGCCGGAATAATATCCGCCATAGTAAAGCTCGTATACAGAAACTGGAGAGATATAAACATCGTGTTTTGCAATAAGATGGGGCAGGATGTCTTGATTTTCGTTTCTTCCCCGAAGATAGTCAATGATTATGTCAGTATCTACACAGACTTTAAGGGCTTCCACCTTTTCCAATCCTCATTTAATTTCTTATATATCTCATCAACATCAACATCCTTCCAAGCGCCTTTTGCCTTTTTAAAGCCTTCAACTGAAGCCTTTCTTTCTTCGCCTAAAAATTCTGTTTTTAAAAGATGTATCATCTTTATAACCTTTTCCATCTCGGATTCTGAAAGGTCTTTAATCTCTGTTGTTATTTTTTTCTTGTATGTTTCTTTTAATTTCATCTTATCACCTTTATTTAACCAGCTATATATAATTTTATTGCCTATTTTTATACTAATGTTAGCAAAAAGCCTCTTTGGTGTCAATAAAATAGGACTCTTCTAAATTGACTTGACAAGAATGTGATTTTGTATTGACCTTTTTTAGCAAGGGGAATATACTTTTTTTGTGGCTGCAATTGTAAAGCTGTTTATAAGGTTTATACAGGGCTTAATATAACGTGATTGCGGATTATTGTGATTTGCAGGCAGAGGGTATTAAGGAGCGGGGGAGACTGATATTCCAATAGCAGACGCTTTTGCCTCCACATATGATTAGTCTTACCGCTTCCTTCCTCCGACTTTTGCAGCTAAAAACCTTTAATAAATGTATCTGTCGAGGATATACTATAATTAGTTGAAACTTGAAAAAGTGGCTCCCCTGTGGAATAATCCACGTGCCTAATAACAAAGAAAGGAGCCACAAATGAAGGATAGCACAAAGAAGAGGAAAAAAGCAATAATTGGGATGCAAGAGGCATATGGGAGGCAGGAACTTAACGATCGGCTGTATCAAATACTCACACAGGGCAAACAGGGATTTGATGTATTCATGAAAGGACTTGGCAGGAAGATGGCAGAAGCTATCATGTATATAGAGCGGGAGGAGCTATCTGGGCCAGACTATCATCCAAAAACCCCTGATATACGGAAATGGGCGAGTCAAAGAGGTTCAGTCTATATAGGAGACCAGAAGATACAGATAGAACATCCGAGGCTTCGCGGTGCAAAGGGCGAGATTGAGCTTAATAGCTATAAGAAGCTCAAAGAGCCTGATGGATTTTCAGAAGAGCTTTTAACAAAGGCGCTGAGGGGCATGTCATGTCAGAAATACTCTGATACGGTAGTAGATGCGGCAGAGGCCTTTGGGGTATCAGCAAGCGCTGTATCAACGCACATAATAGCAGCGACGGCAAAGCAGCTAAAGGAGTTTAAGGAGCGGTCTTTATCATCCTTTGCGCCCTTTGCGATATTCCTTGATACGATTCATCGTGCAGGAGAAGCGTTTATAATAGCATTAGGCATTGATATATTGGGGGAAAAGATGCCATTAGGCTTGTGGCAGGGGGCAACAGAGAACCATGAACTCTGCGAAGAGCTTATAGCAGATATGCAGAAGCGAGGGTTGCAGGTCTCGCGGAGGATTATCTGGGTAACAGATGGAGGCAAGGGCATTATAAAGGCATTAAGGGATCGTTTTGGCAAGAAGCTTATTCATCAGCGGTGCACCATACATAAGGATAGAAATATCCAGAGACATCTGTCAAAGCGGTATCGGAAGGAGGCGCATCATAGGTTTAGGACAGCCTTAGAGCAGAACAGCTATGAAGATGCCCGGCAGATGCTGCTTGATATGAAGAAATGGCTAAGGGGCATCAATGAATCTGCAGCCGATTCACTTATGGAGGCGATAGAGGAGATACTTACCCTTCATAGGTTGAAGGTTCCCGGGTTACTAAGGAAGACCCTTCATTCTACCAATCCTATAGAGAGCATGTTTTCTACTGTAAGGGATTGTGAGGACAACATCAAGAGGTATCGGGACAGCAGGATGATGCAGAGGTGGCTGGCATCGGCGCTTTTGTATTGTGAGAAAGGGTTTTATCGGGTTAGAGGGTATGCCTCAATTTCTGTGGTGATGGCAACTATAGACAGAGAACAGGCAGACAACGTTGCAATGAAGGTTGCAGCCTGATGGTAAAACTAATGGGATGCCACTTTATAGTTTCAACTAAAAACTTGACAAGCTCAGAAAAGACAAGGAATTTTATAAATTTGCATAAAAAGGAGAGGTGAAATAATGCCTGAGCTTTCTCCGGGTTTAGCCTCATATACAGATAGCTGCAAGCGAGGCTGCGTATATAAGCAACCAAAATTTAACTTTTTTTCTTTTTTTTTCTTGACAATCAGACCAATTATAATACAAAATATCTAATAATTTGTATTATTGGTAAGACAAAATATGAGCTTTTTACAACGAAAACTGCAAAAAGAGATACAGCAATGGCTTGATAAGCCTGATATTATAGTTATCCTCGGCGCACGCCAAGTTGGCAAGACATCCCTGCTCTCTCTATTGGCAGAGGATATGAGAGGCCTATGGGGTGACTCAAAGAATATCCTTATTTTTAACCTTGAAAATGCCGACCATCTTACTGCCCTTAACCGTGACCCGAAATATTTCAAAGAATACCTGATATTTTCAGGCGCTGACCCCAAAAAAGACTTTGTGGTTATGATAGACGAGATTCAATATCTTGATGACCCATCCCATTTTCTTAAATATGTTGCTGATATGGAACCATCTATCAAGCTTATAATAACAGGCTCCACCTCTATTCAGATAAAGAAATTTAAGGATGGACTGACTGGCAGGAAAAAAGCCTTTCATCTGTTTCCACTCGATTTCCAGGAGTTTGTATTATTCAAGGGAAAACAGCATCTTGTTTCTGTGCTAAAGGAGTTTAATTTCAAAAACATAATATCAAATCACACAAAGATAGACCCCCAGAGAATATTGCCATTTAAGAATGAGTTGGAAACACTATTTGAAGAATACATATTATATGGCGGGTATCCAAAGGTAGCGCTGGCAGGTTCAAGGGAGGAAAAGCTGCGGGAATTAGAGGAGCTATTTAAGACCTATGAGCTTAAGGATGTTAATATCCTTTTTAATGTAGAGAATATTACTGCATTTAAAAACCTTTTCAGATTGATGGCTGGCAACACAGGGAATCTGCTGAATATCAATGAAGTATCAGGGACACTCGGTATCGGCAGGGATACTGTTAAACGGTATCTCGAAATACTTGAGAATACATTTATCATTCATTGCCTGCCCCCCTTTCACAGAAATATCCGTAAAGAGCTTACAAAGATGCCCAAGCTGTTTTTTCTTGATACAGGGATGAGAAACTTTGCTATAAGAAATTTTAGTGAATTGGGCTTCAGGCCTGACAGGGGAAGCCTCTTTGAAGGCGCAATATTCAGCGAGCTTTACAAGAACCTCGGAATAATTGACCAGATGTTCTTTTGGAGGACACTCTCAAAGAATGAGGTTGATTTTATTCTTACTGGCGAACAAAAGGCTGCTATTGAGATAAAACTTTCTCCTGACAGCCAGTTAAGACAGCCTGCGGGCCTCAGGGCATTTAGAGAAATATATCCTGATTTTAAGTATGTGGTTGCAACAATGAACCAGTTTGCGCACAATGAAGGGGTTTATTACTTGCCGGGATGGATGATATAAATTAAAGGGCGATTGAGAAACTTATAGCAACGGCTATGAGCAAAAAGATGATACAGGGAGAGTTTGAGGAAGGCGATGCGGTGGCAGTAAAAGTAAAAGATGGAGAGTTAGTTTTGGAAAAGGTGGAAGACAAAGCAGGGACAGTTTGGTTTTGAAGTTTGTAGAATGGGGGCTACCCATTGCACAGCCTTTAGCGGCGGATGTAAAAAGCAGCCTACCCCACAACATTATACTCCCTGATTCTTAGTTTTACTCCAAGTTCTTTTGCGATCTCCTCGCACTTTTTAATGTCTATCTCCGGCATCCTGACAACTGTTGCTGTAACATCAGGTATCACTTTTTTTGCCTCTTTTATAAACTCTATTACAGCCTTGTATGTTTCTTTTCCAAATGCAGGCTGGCATATCTTAAAATATTTATCTGCATCATCAGCATCAAGGCTGATGGACATGGAATCAACAAGACCCTTCAGCTCAGGCAGGATGTTCCTCTTGTGAATGAGATTGCCATGTCCGTTTGTATCTATCCTGACCATGCCTCCTTTTTCCTTTACAGCCTTTGCAACCTCTTTTACGACATCAAGCCTTATCAATGGCTCTCCGTATCCGCAGAATACAATCTCCTTATATCTTTTAGGGTCTCCTATTGCGTCAATCAATTCCTTAGCGCTCGGCTCTTTTTTCAGCCTAAGATTATGTCCCTTTACAAAGTCTGTATAATATCTTACACAGAACACACATGAGCTTGTGCACCTGTTTGTTAGATTCAGGTAAAGCGAGTCTCTGATGGGATATACAATCTTTCCTTCATCCTCTATCTTTCCAATCTTAAAGAGGTTCATTGCATTAAAGGAGGTAATCCTTCCTATGTCATCAAAGGTTAATCCCTTTAATTCAGCAAGTTTTTCAGCAACAAATTTAACATACGCAGGTTCATTCCTCTTTCCCCTTACAGGCTGGGGAGCAAGATATGGGCAGTCTGTTTCTATCAGGATATTTTCTATCGGAATCTCTTTTGCAACATTCATTACATTTACAGCCTTTGGAAAGGTGAGGGTTCCTGAAAAGGAGATGTAGAATCCCATGTCAATAACCTTCCTTGCCAATTCAATCTCTCCTCCAAAGCAGTGAAACACGCCGCTGAGATGCTCTGCCTTTTCTTCTTTTATGATTTTTACTGCCTCGTCTCCTGCTTCCCTTGAATGTATGATTAACGGAAGATTATGCTCATTTGCAATCTGTATCTGCTCCCTGAATTTTTTTATCTGTAAATCCTTTGGCGAGTGTTCATAATGATAGTCTAAGCCGATTTCTCCATAGGCAACGATTTTTTTATTTTTTAGAAGCGAACGGATGGTATTATATGTTTCATCTGTAATATCCTTTACCTCATGCGGATGTATGCCAATAGATGCGTAGATAAAATCGTGCCTTTCTGAAATCTCAACAGCGCCCTTGCATCCTTTTAAATCAGAGCCTACTGTTATTATATAGCCGACCCCTGTATCCTTTGCCCTTTTTATTGTATCTTCCCTGTCATTGTCAAATGGCTCCATCTCAAGATGGGCGTGTGTGTCTATCAGCATATTTTATTTTACCTTGCTTCCAGAAGGGATGTCTTTTTCAAATGTGGCAAGTGTTAACATATCGCCATTTGACGCAGCGAGCACCATTCCCTGAGATTCAATACCCATGAGCTTAGCAGGTTTTAGGTTTGCAACAAGGATGATCTTTTTGCCTATTAAATCTTCTGGCGCATAGTGTTTTGCAATCCCTGCAACAACCTGCCTTTTTTCATTTCCCAATTCAACCTGAAGCTTAACAAGTTTGTCAGATTTTTCTACCTTTTCTGCCTCCATGATTTTTCCAACTCGCAGGTCTATCTTTGCAAAGTCATCAATGGTAATAAGATTGGTTTCACTCATATTAGAATTCCCCCTCACCTTATTCCTCTCCCCAGAGGGGAGAGGAGGAGTAGATTGTGGTTCAGCAACAATCCTCGGAAATAGATGTTCGCCCTTTATTACCTTTGTATCAGGCTTTAATCTGCCCCACTTCTTTGCTGAATCAAAATCAGTTTCTGTAATATTTTCAGAAATGCCCAGTTGCTTCCATATCTTCTCTGCTGTTATTGGCATAAAAGGAAATATCAGATATGCAACCAGCCTCATTGCCTCTGCGCTATTGTATATCACATTTGCCAATTCCTTCTTCTTTGATTCATCCTTTGCCAGCGCCCATGGGGCTGATTTGTCAATATATGTATTCGTCACATTAACAAACTCCCAGATAGATTTAAGCGCCTTATCAAACTCAAGATTTTCCATAAAGGATTCAACAGAATTAAAGACCTCTTTTGATTTTTCTATTGGATTTTCTTTTAATTCTATCCTTATATCAGGATAAGGTGAGGGTATTGCATCATTAAAGAACTTAAACACCATTGTAATTATCCTTGATAAAAGATTACCAAGGTCATTTGCAAGGTCGCTGTTGAATCTCTGTTTTAGAGCTGCCTCAGAAAAATCACCGTCAAGGCCAAAGGGCACCTCCCTTAACAAAAAGTATCTGAATGCATCAGCGCCAAATTCATCCACCATCTTATACGGGTCAACAACATTCCCCTTTGACTTTGACATCTTCTCGCCTTCAACAGTCCACCATCCGTGGCCAAAGACCTTTTTTGGAAGAGGCAGCCCGGCAGACATTAAAAATGTAGGCCAGTATACAGCATGAAATCTTAGAATGTCCTTGCCAATTATATGCAGGTCTGCAGGCCAGTATTTATTGAATTTTTCTTTATTATCGGGAAAACCAGCAGCAGTGAGATAATTTGTTAAGGCATCAAACCAGACATATATAACATGCCTTTCATCTCCCGGAACAGGTATGCCCCATTTAAAACTTGTCCTGCTTATGGATAGGTCTTTTAAACCGCCTTTAACAAAGCTTATAATTTCATTCCTTCTTGTTACTGGCTGGATGAAATCAGGGTTTTCATCATAGAATTTCAAAAGGGCGTCCTGATATTTAGACATCTTAAAAAAGTAGCTCTCCTCTTTTAGTTTTTCAACAAGCCTTCCGCAGTCAGGGCACTTGCCATTTGCTAATTGAAGCTCTGTAAAAAAACTCTCGCAGGGTGTGCAGTACCAGTCTTCATACATACCTTTATAGATGTCGCCCTTCTCCTGCACAGTTTTGAAGAGCTCAATAACAGCCTTTTTATGCCTATCTTCTGTGGTGCGTATAAAATCATTATTGGATATATTTAACCTCTCCCACAGATTTTTGAAACGCACTACAACCCGGTCTGCAAGGCTCTTTGGCGTCTCTTTATTGCTTATTGCAGTTTTTTCTACCTTTTGGCCATGCTCATCTGTTCCTGTTAAAAATAATACCTCATAGCCCCTCAGCCTTTTGTAGCGGCTAATTGTATCAGCAGCAGCAGTTGTATATGCATGTCCTATATGCGGGACATCATTAACATAGTATATGGGTGTTGTTACATAGAACTTTTTTTCTGTCATCTGTGCTTCTTTCTGTGCCTTCTCCTTCTTTTCTTTTCCCTGAATGATGCAGGTTTTTGCGCCTGCGGCTGTGAAGGCTTTTCAGTCTGTTGTTGCGCCCCTAACCCTGCTGTTTCTTTTACCTGCTCCATTGGCTTGGATTCAGGTCTTATTGCCTCTTTAGGCTCTGACGGCGTTTGTGTTGTCTGCTCCGTTTTCTGCATTACTTGGGTTCTTTCTTCTGCTAACAGAGGCGCATCAGAAATAATTTCCTCTGTTTTTGTGGCAATGCCCTTTGTTTCAGCGCGCGGCGCCCTTTTACACGACTCGCCGTTTCCTACCTCATATCCTATGCAGCACATCAATCTGCCGCAGATGCCTGATATCTTTGCAGGGTTTAAGACCATAGACTGCTCTTTTGCCATCTTTATTGAGACAGGCTCAAATTCCCTGAGAAACGAGGCACAGCAGAGCTGTCTGCCGCATTGTCCGTATCCATTAATCATCCTTGCCTCGTCACGTACGCCTATCTGCCGCATCTCTATCCTTGTTCTGTATTTGCCTGCAATGTCCTTTACCAGCTCTCTGAAGTCAATACGGTTATCTGCTGTGAAGTAAAAGGTTATCTTGCTGCCGTCCTGAGAATATTCAACATCTACGAGCTTCATTGGAAGCTCCCTATCCTTAATCTTCTCATGGCAGTACCTGAGCGCCTCTGCTTCTCTCTCTTTATTATTCTGCATAACCGTGATGTCTTCTTCAGACGCCTTTTTTAAAACCTTTTTTAATTTTCTGCCTGACGGAAACTGCTGGATAAAGCGGGGTATTGAGGATACCATTGCATACCCCGCTCCCCTTTCTGTTTCTACTACAACAGCATCCCCGATTTTTAAATCTAAATCAGCAGGGTCAAAGTGATATGTCTTGCCCTTATCCCTGAATCTTACACCTACAATCTTTATCATCTGTGCGATACCTCTTTTATCTCCATCATGACCTTTTCCATGGCAAGCTGTTTATTTATATTTCTGCTAAACGCCTTCTGAATGTCAGTAATGGATTTTATTATATCAAGATATTTTACTGTATCTGTTTCAGCCCACTTTTTTATTTCACCTAATCTGTCGGAGTTTGTCAAATACCTTGTTTCCCCTGTTTCTTTAAATATTATAACATCCCTGAGCCATACATAAAACCACTCAAATATTTCTATTGCAGCATTGCTGTCTTTTGCGTATTTTTCAACAGATAAAAAAATATTTCCTGCATTCCCGCTTGCTGCGGCAGATAGAAGATTGAGGTACTCATCCCTTTTCTCTTTTATTGCATCAGCATCTGTATTCAAGGCGCTTCCTATTCTGCCATGTGCTGCGGATGCAATCATATCTGCATCGCTGCTATTCACCCCTTTTTCTATAAGCAGCCTTTTCACTGTCTCAATCGGCGCTGTTGTAAATCTGATCTGCTGGCAGCGGGATAGTATAGTAGGCAGCAGGTAATTTGGTTTTGATGACACAAGTATAATCACTGAATTTCTTGCAGGCTCTTCCAGTGTTTTTAGCAATGAATTTGCCGCCTCTGTATTCATCTTATCCGCATTGTCTATTATAAATACCCTTTTTTTGCCTTCAAATGGCGGATATGCCATCTCACCCTGTATTGCCTTTATCTGCTCTATCTTTATTATTCTGCTCTTTTTTTCTTTGCCTTCAGCATTAGTTTCTTTATCCGCCGTCTCTGCCTCAGGCGCAATAATCCGAACATCAGGATGAATCCCCTTTTCTATCTTTTGGCATGATATGCAGGCGCCGCAGGCATCTGTTATATGAGTAAGGCAGTTCATTGCCTTTGCAAAGCTTATTGCAGTAAGCCTCTTGCCGATTGCCTCATCGCCAAAAAAGAGATAGGCAGAGGCTAATTCGTTCTTTTCCAGCGCCTTTTTCAGGCGGCTGATTATCTTTTCGTGGCCTATGATAGTATTAAATCCCATAGTCTATTCTTTACTACGCAATTTTCTTATTACAATATCTTTAATCTCTTTCTGTATCTCATCTATCTCTTTATCAGCCTTTACAATCTTTATCCTTCCCCTTGATGTCTTGGCAAGTTTTAGATAGCCTTTCCTCACCTTATTGTGAAATGCGATTTTCTCCTTTTCAATGCGGTCATTGCCGCCCTTTCTGTTTTTTATCCTGCTTAGCCCTGTCTTAACATCTAAATCAAGAAGAATTGTCAGCTCAGGCTGAATAGTCCCAAGTGATAAGGGGCATGCCTTTTTTATAAAAGAGAGGCCCATGTTCCTGCCAAAGCCCTGATAGGCAAGTGTAGAGTCAGCATATCTGTCGCATAACACAATCTTCCCTGATTTTAATGCAGGCCTTATAATTTCTTCTATATGCTGTGTTCTGCTTGCGCCATAGAGGAGCATCTCTGTCTCTTTTGACATCTTCTTATTGTCAGGATTGAGGAGAATCTCCCTTATCTTTTCACCTATCTTTGTGCCGCCAGGCTCCCTTGTCTTTAAAACAGAGACACCCTCTTTCTTTAGATAGCCAGCGAGGAGATTCATCTGCGTTGTCTTGCCGCAGCCCTCTATGCCTTCAAAGGATATGAAAAGACCTTTCTTCATTATTTATAATACCCCTCACCCTAACCCTCTACCACAAGGGGAGAGGGGAATATTTTGGCGCCTCTCCCGCAAGGAGAAAGGGAGTTGAATATTTTCCCTCCTTATTTCCCCTCCCTTGATGGGAGGGGTTAGGGGAGGGTGATAAGTTTACATTGAAAAGTTACAATTGTATCACATTATCCCCGGTTTTCTGGGATTTATGGGAAGAGAGGAATATGACCTGATTGTCCTTTGCCATTTCTCTTAATATGTCCACAGCAATTGCCTCTCGCTGAGGATCAAAGGTGAGAAACGGGTCGTCAATCAGAAAGGGGAAAGGATGTTTTGCAGAAAGTATAGATGTTAGCGCAAAATGCAGGGCAAGGTATACCTGGTCTATCATGCCTTTGCTTAATTTATCAAGCTCGGCTTTTTTATCCTTTTCTTTGGCAGTCAGATATATTCCGCCATTGATATTTAATCCGCTGTATCTTCCGAGCGTCAATCTTTGGAGATACAGCTTTGCCTTGTTTTCAATAAGGGGGAGCAGGTCATGCGGGTCTTTTCCGAGCATCTTCTCTAATATTGACCAGCTAATCGCCTCTGTTTTGTCTGAATGCCTGTCAGCTTTAATATTATGCGCCTTGCGCGAGGCTGCTGTCTGTTTTTCTTTATTCCCCGTCCCTGTATATGCCCTTATCTCTTTTTCTATCTTTTTTATCTCGGCCTCTATATCATAAATATCTGTAGATAAGCCTGTATAACCCTGCACCTTTGCATCTAATTCTGCCTTTTCTTTCTGTAACTGTTTAAACTCCCCTTCTATTTCTTCCCTCTCTTTACCCTCCAATAACCGCTTCTTTTTTTCTTCCAGGAACTCTTTTTGCTGCAAGAGCTCCTGATATTTTTTGTATCGCAAACCCAGTTCCTGGGCATTACTTGATGAAGTCTTCTTTAGGATATCCTGAAATTGCGCATCCTCCTTTCCGTATCTTGTGTTTTTATCATTCAGTTGTTTATTTATATTATCTATCTTTAAACCAAGCTCTTTCCTTTTGCTGCTGTTTTGGAAGTCATTGAATATACCAAAGGCAATAGAGCCAGCGCCTCCAAAGAAACCCACAAAAAAGAGTATCTGAAATATATCAGTCAGATTAAAGGACATTACTGAAAACAGAGAGGCAGTAATTAAAACAACGCCGGCTATAAGAAAGGGATTCTGAAATACAGGCTTATTTGGTATTAAATCCCTCCGTTCTTTTAAATGCTCTAATTCCTCCCTGACCTCATCAAGCTCCTTTGCCTTTTCAATCTCCTTTTTTTCATAGATGTCAATCAGCTCATCTATATTAATATTTGCGGGAAGCTCAGCAAATGTCTTAAGCGATTCAAGGCTGTTTATGTTCTGGGCTGATTCCTTTTCAGCAATGCTTAAAGACTCTAATCTCTTCTTAGCACCAGAGAGCTTGTCCTGAAGCTCGTCAATTTTGTACTCTATCTTAGATAATTGGTCTATCTTTGTCAATGCCTCTTTTAATGTGACGAGTCTTTTTTGTTTAAAGGCAAGCTCCTCGCCATTTTTTATTCTGTCTAATGATTCAGATTCCTGCTCTTCCATAACATTGCCTTCAAGTCCTTCCAATCTTTCTGCCACAGGCATTTCATCAGGCAAGGCCGTCTCTTCCTTTGCTGACTCATAAGCCCCATTACTTGAGGTATAAATGGGATATTTTAAAGAGAATAGATATGCATATTCATCCTCTTTAAGACCGATTATCTCTGATATCATAAGCTGGTCTATCATATCCTTATTCTTATTTATAATTATAAAATTATTTGAGGAGTCCAGCTTAAAGAGATTTGCCTTGTCCTTTGAAAAGTCTCGTATGACCCTGTATGTGTCTCCCTTTTTGTCCTTAAATGTTAATGCAGCCTTGCACTCCTGCTGGCCTTCGCAGATAAGGTCCTTGCTATTTGGATAGGCGCTGCCAAACAGGACAGAGAGGATAGAGTCATAAATAGTGCTCTTTCCTGACTCATTATCGCCAATTATTATGTTAAAGCCCTTTGAAAAACCAATCTTTTTTAATTTTGCAAAGTTTCTGATACCAGAAAGAATAAGCTCCTGAAAGAGCATAATAATTACCTCCCTAACTATTATTCAATTATAGCCTAAAGTCCTATTTTTTTCAATAAAGCACTTGCAAAAAGGCAAATAAATTAGTATTATATGTATGCAAAAATCAAAGGGAATTTATAAATTAACCGCTAATAATAATGATTACCAAGATAAAAGGCCATATCAAACGGTACCTGATTACAGGTGTCCTTGTTATCACCCCTATTTGGGGCACATATCTGATATTCAAGACCCTTTTAACATCAATGGAGAACCTCCTCGGTGATTATGCAAGCAGCCATTTTCCTGAATTCTATATACCAGGACTCGGTATAATTGCCCTGCTTATCTTTATATTTTTAATAGGCCTCCTTACAGCGAATTTTGTTGGCAAAAAATTATTAGACCTGTGGGAGAGGCTCTTAAAAAAGGTTCCTGTGGTAAGCAGCATATATTCTGCATTAAAGCAGATTGTTGATTCCTTTTCCATGCAGGGGAGCGGTAATTTCAGCAGGGTGGTTCTGATTGAGTACCCAAGAAAAGGCGTGCATACTATAGGCTTTGTTACAGGCGCTTCTAAGGGAGAGGTTCAAGATAAGACAAAGGGGAAGGCGCTGAATGTCTTTGTGCCGACAACGCCAAATCCAACAGCAGGTTTTTTGTTATTCGTGCCTGAGGCAGATATAATTTCCCTTGATATGAAGGTTGAGGACGGCATGAAGATGATTATATCATGCGGTATAATTACGCCGCCGGAGAAGAAAAAGTAACCCCCTTTTCTCCCCCTTTACTAAAGGGGGATATAGGAAGATTAAGGATTATGAAAGGCATATCTATAATAATCATGGCAGCAGGGCTTGGGACAAGGATGAAGTCTAATCTTGTGAAGATACTCCATCCATTGGCAGGGATGCCCATGCTTGCATATACCCTAAACCTTTCAAAATCCTTAAGACCTGAAAAGACTATTGCTGTTATCGGCCATCAGGCTGATAAGGTTAAAGAGGCATTTTCTGGTTACGATGTTAAGTGGGCTATTCAAAAGGAGCAGAAAGGCACAGGCCATGCAGTCATGCAGGCAAAGAATGCATTAGATAATTTTAGCGGTACTATGATTGTATTAAGCGGGGATACACCGCTCCTTAAAAAAGAAACTATCAGTAAATTGATTAAAAGCCATAAATCAAAAGGCAATAGGGTTACAATCTTAACAACAGAGCTAAATAATTCCTATGGCTATGGAAGGGTTGTTACGAATGCAAATGGAAAGGTGGAGAGGATTGTTGAAGAGAAGGATGCATCAGATGCTATAAAAAAGATAAGGCTGATTAATACAGGCATATATGCCTTTGATAAGGACTTCCTGTTTGATTCCCTTTCAGAGATTAAGCCTAATAATGCTCAGGGTGAATATTATTTAACAGATGTTATCGGCATTGCAGCTAAGAGGGGGCTTGAGATAAATGCTGTTAAGGCAGGAGATTCAGACGAGGTAATGGGCGTAAATACGCGGCTTGAGCTTGCAAAGGCAGAGAGGATTATAAGAAGACGCATAAATGAAAGATGGATGTTAAGCGGCGTTACAATCATTGACCCTGAGACAACATTTATAGATGACACTGTTGAGATAGGCAGGGATACAATAATCTATCCAAACAATTTTATTTGCGGCAAGAGCAGGATTGGCGAGGGCTGCACAATATATCCTAATTCACGAATAATTGATGCAAAGATAGGCAAAGAGGTTAAGATAAAGGATTCCTGCCTGATTGAGGAGAGCAAAATAGGAGACAAGGCTTCTATCGGACCATTTGCCCATTTAAGACCGCATACAGAGCTTGGCAGGGATGTTAAGATTGGAAACTTTGTAGAAATAAAGAAGAGCATTATAAAAGATGGAGCTAAGGCAAATCATCTTACATATCTTGGAGATTCTGTTATTGGCAGGAATGTGAACATAGGCGCAGGGACCATTACATGCAATTATGACGGCTTTAAAAAGCACAGGACAGAGATCGGGGACAATGTGTTTGTTGGAAGCGATGTCCAGTTTATAGCGCCTGTTAAGATAGGAAAAGGCGCCATTGTTGCAGCAGGAACAACAGTAACAGAGAATGTCCCTGCTGACTCGCTTGTCATAAGCAGGACAAAACAGATAAGCAAAAAGGGCTGGGCAAAAAAACGCAGGAGGCAAGGGGTATATTAGGGTGTAGGGTATAAGGTGTAGGGGCAAGGAGCAAATCTTTACCCTACACCCTTGCCCCTACACCCTGATCCTAAGGGGGTTTATTATGTGCGGTATAGTCGGCTACATCGGAAAACAAGAATCAGTCCCAATTATTATTGACGGCTTAAGAAGGCTTGAATACAGGGGCTATGACTCTGCAGGCATTGCAATAGTAAATAAAGAGGGCAAGCTTGAGATCAAGCGCAGTGTCGGCAAGTTAAAAAACCTTGAATCAGCGCTTGAAGGCAAAGGCCTGAAAGGCACGCTCGGCATAGGCCATACAAGATGGGCAACGCACGGCAGGCCTTCAGAGGAGAATGCGCATCCGCACAGGGCAGGAGGCATTGTTGTTGTCCATAACGGGATTATTGAAAACTATACCCAGTTAAAAAACCGCTTAATGAAAGAAGGCTGTAAATTTACTTCAGAGACAGATACAGAGGTAATATGTCATCTCGTAAATAAGTTTGTAAAAGAGGGGAATAAGCTTGAGACTGCTGTTAGAAAGGCTTTGAAAGAGGTTGAGGGCTCATTTGCAATCGGCGTGATAAATGAAAAGGAGCCAGATGTCCTGATCGGCGCAAGAAACGGAAGCCCCCTTGTTGTCGGCATTGGAGAAAATGAAAACTTTATTGCCTCAGACATACCTGCCATATTGAATCACACAAGGGATGTTATTTTCCTTGATGACAATGAGATGGTTGTTTTAAGCAATAAGAAATATTCTGTTACAGATTTAGAGGGCATTCCAATTGAAAAGGAAGTCAGCAAGGTGATGTGGAATGCTGTGATGGCTGAAAAGGGCGGTTACAAGCACTTTATGCTTAAAGAGATACATGAGCAGCCGAGGGCAATAATGGATACCATCAGGGGCAGAATATCTCAGGAAACAGGCAGTGTGTATCTTGATGAGATGAAGCTCTCTGAATCAGAGATTAAGGGATTAAAGAAGGTTATAGTCGTTGCATGCGGCACATCATGGCATGCAGGCCTTGTAGGCAAGTTTATGATAGAGGAGCTTGTGAGGCTTCCAGTTGAGGTGGATATTGCATCTGAATTCAGATACAGAGACCCTATAGTAGACAAGGATGTCCTGTTTATTGCAATCTCCCAGTCAGGCGAGACAGCAGATACATTGGCTGCATTAAGAGAGGCAAAGAAAAAGGGCGCAAGGATTGTTTCTATCTGCAATGTTGTTGGCAGCACAATAACAAGGGAGTCAAACGGCATTGTATATACCCATGCAGGCCCGGAGATAGGTGTTGCATCTACAAAGGCTTTTACAACACAATTGACAGCGCTATTTTTATTAGCAGTATATCTCGGCAGGATCCGCGGAAAGATAGATGCGAAAACTGCAAAAGTCCTTTTACAAGAATTGATTCATCTCCCCACGCTTATTGAAGATGTTCTGAAATATGACAAGAAGACTGAGGAGCTTGCAAGCAGATATTTCAATTACAGGGACTTCCTGTATCTCGGCAGGGGCATAAATTATCCAATTGCGCTTGAGGGCGCGTTAAAGCTAAAAGAGATTTCATATATTCATGCAGAGGGCTATCCAGCAGGAGAGATGAAGCACGGGCCGATTGCCCTGATAGATGAGGATATGCCTGTTGTTGTGTTAACAGCAGAGGACAAGGTCTATGAAAAGGTATTAAGCAATATAATGGAGGTCAAGGCAAGGGGAGGAAAGATTATTGCAGTTGCATCAGAGGGGAATAGGGAGATTGCAACAAAGGTGGATAATGTCCTTTATATACCTAAGTGCAATCATATCTTGACGCCGATACTTCTTTCAATACCATTGCAGCTTCTTGCTTATCATATTGCAGTATTGCGCGGAAGCGATGTTGACCAGCCGAGGAATCTGGCAAAGAGCGTTACAGTAGAGTAAATAGTAAGAAGTAGCAGTAACCTTTAAAGGGCTTTGACAAATTTTTCAAATGCCCATAAATGTCATTCCCGCATGTTTTTAGCGGGAATCCAGACGCCGTCCCTCCGAAAGCAGGGAACTATAAAGACACTGGATTCCTGCCTTCGCAGGAATGACAAACTTTATTAAGGAGCGGCATGAAAGAGGTTTTTAAAGCGCTAAATCCCCAACAGCAGGAAGCAGTAGGTCATAAAGAAGGCCCTCTTTTAATACTTGCAGGCGCTGGAAGCGGCAAGACGAGGGTAATTACCTATCGCACAGCGTATCTGATTTCAGAGGGGATTGAGCCCAAAAATATTCTTGCTGTTACCTTTACAAAAAAGGCAGCAGAGGAGATGAGGAAGAGGGTTGAGGATATTATTCCTTTAAACGGCAGCAGACCTTTAATCAGCACCTTTCACTCTGCATGTGTAAAGATTTTGAGAGAGGGGAGAGGAAAGGGTGAAGGGACATTTAACAAGGACTTTCTTATCTATGATAAGGCAGATGCCTTATCTGTAATAAAAGGTTGCGCAAAGGAGCTGAATATAAATGACGAGCTTTATTCTGCTGATTCTATTGCAAAGAAGATAAGCAGTTTAAAGAATAACCTGATCTCTGCTGATAATTTCAAAGCGCAGGAATTTGGGTTTGAGGATAAGGTAAAAAAGGTATATAAACTATATCAGGAGAAGCTGTCTTCTGACAGCGCCCTTGACTTTGACGACCTTTTGATGAAGACAGTTGAGCTTTTTGAAAAGAATATTGATGCGCTTTCACATTATCAGGATGTATTTAAATACATTATGGTTGATGAGTATCAGGATACAAATTATGTCCAGTATCGTTTGATGATGCTCTTATCCAACAAACACAGGAATATATGCGTTGTGGGCGATGATGACCAGAGCATATACGGTTTCAGGGGCGCAAATATAAGCAACATATTAAACTTTGAAAAGGATTTTCCTGATGCAAAGATAGTAAAGCTTGAGCAGAATTACCGCTCAACGCAGAAGATACTTGATGCAGCATCATCTGTGGTTGATAAGAACATCTCGCGGAGAAAAAAGACCCTCTGGACAGAGAATCAATCAGGAGAAAAGATAAGGCTCTATAAAGCAGAGGATGGCCAGAAAGAGGCATTATATATCTGCAAGACTATAAAAGAGATAAGAACAAACGATAACAGAAGATATAAAGACTTTGCTGTTTTGTACAGGATAAATGCACAGTCAAGGATTCTTGAAGAGCAGTTTCACAGGATGGCTATCCCTTATATAATTGTCGGCGGCCTGAGGTTCTATGAGAGAAAAGAGATAAAGGATATCACTGCATATCTGAGGGTTATTGCAAATCCTGATGATGATGTAAGCCTGAAACGGATTATCAATACACCAAGCAGGGGCATTGGTCAGGTTACAATAGAGAGATTAACAGATTTATGTAAAGAGAGGAAGCTTTCCCTGTATGAAGGCGCAAAAAATATAGGTCATATAAGTCATATAGGACCTATATTAAATGGATTTGTAAATCTTATAGACGGCCTGATAGAAAAGGGCGGCTTATCACTTTCTGATTTAGTTAAAGAGATACTTGCAAAAACAGGCTACATTGAGTGGCTGAAAAGCAGTGATAAAGAGGATGCAGAGAATAGGATTGAAAATATAAATGAGTTTATCTCTGCTGTTGCTGATTTTGAACAGAACAATGAGAAGGCAGATATTCAGGGATTTTTAGACCACATATCATTATCAGCGCAGATAGACGATGCTTCTGATAAGGATGATGCAGTATTTTTAATGACCCTTCATAATGCAAAGGGTCTGGAGTTTTCTGTTGTATTTGTTTCAGGCATGGAGGAGGGGATATTCCCAAATTTCAGGGCATTTGATGATGACAGACAGCTTGAAGAGGAGCGGAGGCTCTGCTATGTAGGCATTACAAGGGCAAAAGAGAGACTTTATCTTACTCATGCTGAGAGGAGATTTATATTCGGCAGTGAGAGGAATGCGAGGGCATCAAGGTTTATTGAGGAGATACCAGAAGAATTAGTAGAGGAGATTAATGAGAAAAAGGAAGAAAGATGGGGCAGACCAGTAGCACAGGCGTCCACTCTATCTGACGCTAAATTTTCAGACGAGAGATGTAGAGACGCAAAATCCTGCGTCTCTACATTCCCTGTTGGCGCTGCAGTACGTCACCCCAATTTTGGCAGAGGCAGGGTAAAGGCATCTGAAGGAACAGGTGATGATGAAAAGGTAGTGGTTAGTTTTGACAGTATTGGGTTAAAGAGGCTTTCAGTAAAATATGCAAGACTGGAGAGGGCATGAATATAACAAAGAAAGATGTTGAGCACATAGCCTTGCTTTCAAGGCTTAAACTTACAGAGGAAGAAAAAGAGACCTTTGTAAAGCAGTTGAGCGGTATACTTACTCATGTAGAGAAACTTAATGAGGTAAACACTAATGGTATTGAGCCGACATCCCATGTTATAAAAATGCAGAATGTTATGAGGGACGATGCTGTAACAGTCTCTCTGCCGGTTGAAAAGGTATTGGCAAATGCGCCTGACAGGACAGAGGAGTTCTTCAGGGTGCCAAAGATTATAGAATAGGAGGATTAAAAATTGCTAAGGGCAATGCTAAGGGCAAAGATACACAAGGCAACAATCACAGATTCTAATCTTGAATACGAAGGAAGCCTTACTGTTGATGAGGTGTTAATGGAGGCAGTGGAAATACTTCCTTATGAGCAGGTGGTTGTGTCTAATCTGAATAACGGCGAGAGGTTTGTTACCTATGTAATACCGGGTAAGAAAAACAGCGGGGAGATATGCTTAAACGGCCCAACTGCAAGAAAGGGTGTTGTTGGAGACAGGGTGATTATATTTTGCTATGAATATTATAATGACGAAGAGCTTAAGGCTTTTAAGCCAAAGATTGTTTATGTGGATGAGAAGAACAGGATAGCAAAGAAATAAGCGGAGGCAGGAATTGGAACTTTACAAATTAACTATTCATGAACTGCATGAGAAAATAAAGAATAAAGAGATAACTGCCAAAGATATTGCAAGCGATGTATTTAAGAGGATTGATAGTGTAGAGAATAAGGTAAAGGCATATCTGTCTGTTGCAAGGGATGAGGCATTAAAACAGGCAGAGGATGCTGATAAAGAGATTAAAGCAGGTAAATTTAAGCCATTAACAGGCATACCCATTGCCATTAAGGACAATATCTGTATTGATGGTATTAAAACAACATGCGCCTCTAAGATACTTGAAAATTTTATCCCTCCTTATGATGCAACAGTTATAACTAAATTAAAGGCAAACGGTTATATCCTAACAGGCAAGACTAATATGGATGAATTTGCAATGGGCTCGTCAACTGAGAACTCTGCCTTTGGCGCAACAAGGAATCCATACGACTTAGAAAGGGTGCCCGGAGGCTCAAGCGGAGGCTCTGCTGCTGCTGTTTCTGCTGATGAGTGCATTGCAGCGCTCGGCTCTGATACAGGCGGCTCAATAAGACAGCCTGCAGCATTATGTGGTGTTGTCGGCATGAAGCCGACCTACGGAAGGGTATCCCGCTATGGCCTTGTTGCCTTTGCATCGTCATTAGACCAGATAGGGCCAATTACAAAGGATGTTACTGACTGTGCAATATTGATGAATGCAATATCAGGCCATGACAAATGCGATTCTACATCTGCAAATGTCCCTTTGCCAGATTTTACAAAGTCTCTAATAAAGGATGTTAAAGGTTTGAAGATTGGCATTCCTGATGAATATTTCATAGAGGGCATTGACCCTGAGATAGAGAAATCGGTATTGGATGCAGTGAAACTGCTTGAAGGCCTTGGCGCAAAGAGCGAGAGGATAAAGCTTCCTCATACAGGTTATGCTATTGCAACATATTATATCCTTGCAACATCAGAGGCAAGCTCAAACTTGGCAAGATACGACGGCGTAAAATACGGATTCCGTGCAAAGGGCAAGGACTTGATAGATATGTATATGGAGACAAGGGCAAAAGGTTTTGGCAGTGAGGTAAAGAGGAGGATTATGCTCGGCACCTATGCGTTATCAGCAGGCTATTATGAGGCATTCTATAAAAAAGGCCAGCAGGTGAGGACTTTAATAAAGAGGGATTTTGATGAGGCATTTAAAAAGGTGGATATGATAATAACCCCAACATCGCCAACACCAGCATTTAAGATAGGCGAAAAGACAGCAGACCCATTGCAGATGTATCTTTCAGATATCTTCACCATATCAGTGAATTTAGCAGGAGTTCCTGCAGCCTCAATCCCATGCGGTCTTGCAAAAGGCAATCTGCCAATCGGCTTGCAGATTATTGCTAAGCCCTTTGATGAAGAGACGATTATCAGGGCTGCCTATACCTTTGAGCAGTCAACCGAAATGCATAAAAAAAGGCCTGCTATTTAAATCCAGAACGAGGTCAATGACATGTTGTTCGTTTTCGGCATGTACCTAATGCCCTTCGACAGCACCCATGTCAATCATGCCATTCAGGGGCCGGCTGGTGCGGAAGAAGTCGGACCATACCGGGACCGCGAGACCCGCCTTCCTGGCGTAACTGCCAGCGGTGAGGCTGAAATTTTCGGGTGAAGATGGATTGGCAGAGACCCAGGCTGGAAAAGTGTTTTTTATTTGAGCGGGTGTTGAGTTGTTTGACTGAACCAGGCCGCCGCCACCCGTGCCATTGACCACCATCGTTGACGTTGAGAGTGGCGCATAAGCCAGGTTGTTTTGCACCGTAACATTGGTGGAAGTCGTATCTATCTTAACGACTGAAAAATCAGAACCACTGTTACCTCTATATGCCGTATTGCTGTAAATCCTTATGTCATAAGGAGGGTGCGCAGCGCTGGTAGACGAGTAGAGCGAAGGTTCAAAACAAGCCACCCAAGGAGCGCCTCCGGTCATGTCACATATATTATTCCGGGCGGTGGTTTCGTAGCTGTGAATGACAACCGCCTTTTGTGTAAGGCTATTACTAGCTTGGAACCAATTGCGTTCAATAATAATATCTCGCACTCGTTCATCGTTCACGCCATCCCGTGGCCCTGTAACAACCAAATATGGGCTGCCAGCGCCGATAATTTTATTGTCTGAAACAACCACCTGCTCGGTCTCGCCGCTGGTTGCCGCATATGGGCCGATAGGGGGTGTGTTAGTTAAGTAACTATAGCCAAGTGGCATTGGGGCATTATTATTTGGTGAGTCGCATGTGCCAACAATACTGTCTGCGTCGCACCAATAGGGTCCATGCATCTTGATTGCAAGATTCAGGCTTGATCTGGCAATAGTGTTGTTGGCGATTACCCCTTTGCTTATGTATGGGATTCGCACTACGTGTGAGCCAGAGCCTGCGGCGTTGACCATATCCCCAAGCTCGTTACCCATAATGGAAAAATGTATGGCGGCTGCGAATATCCTCCAACCATCTCCCAGCCCCACAACTGGACTGATAGTCGAATCAACGATCGCCATCTCATCATACATGGTGTGCGCGGGATAACCGTTAGCTACGAGATATTCCAGCATGGAGCCGTTGAACAAAATACCGTCCTTGATATCGTGCATGTTCATATTGAGGACGAGAACTTGTTTTATTGAGCCATGAGTGTCTATCCCCACCGAGTTAGTTTTACCAAGACCATCTAATTCAAGGTCCATTATCCGCCAGTCCTTTATTGTCGGGGTATTTGCACTGGATAGGTTCAGTATCGGGGCATTATTCGGCGTCTCCGCACCCGTCATCTGCACAACAGGCGCCACTCCGGTACCAAACGCCCCCACGATCCCCGGCCCAGTAACGGTTATTGCTGCGGAAGTAGCGGCGGTGAATGTATCGCCACGCCTGAAAAGAATGCGTTTATGCATTGCGATGTTCGCTGATAGCGCAGTTACAAAGTTTGAATTGGTTGATGTGTCAGCACCGGAAGGGCAACCAGTAAAATCAGAACCAGAAGCATTGATACAAATTGTGTTCGTCCCCGCAAACACCGTATCAGGGTTTTGCACCGTGATGGTCGTAGTGGTGGCGGCGGTGCTTGTGCCGTCAAATGCGGTCAGGGAAACGGTGTAGGTGCCGGGGGTTTCAAATACATGGGCTGCGACCGGGCCGGTTGCGGAGTTCTTGCTGCTGACGCCGGGTTGTGCACCGCTTGCCCAGGTGCCTGAGCCTGGGTCACCGAAACTCCAGGTGTATTCGAGATCATGGAACGGACGGGTGGTTATCGCTATATCAGTAGTTCCTGAAGCATCAAAGAAGACTGCAAGCGGCGCAACGCCCGAGGTGCGAGCAGGCACCAGAGACAGAACGATGCCGCCGGGGGCAGCCGCTATAAATGTCGCGCTGATCGTGTGGTTTGCCTGGACATTGGTGAAGGTATGGGTGGAGGAAGTAGCGACGGTCGTGCCATCTATCACAAGTGTTGCAATAGCATATCCAGCGCTAGGCGTGATGGTGTAGCTTTGTGAAGCTCCCTGTGCCACGGTAGTTGCGCCAGATGGGGTAACAGTGCCGCCGGCACCGGTAGAGGCGGTGATGGTGTAGGTGGTGAGAGTAGTGGGGGTAGTAGTAGTGTCGGTAGTAGTGGAACCACCGCCACTGCTGCATGCTGTAAGGCCAAAAACCGCTAACAGTACTGCTAAAAAAACTCCCTGTAGAACTCTTGAACCAACTGCATTGTTATTCGTCATATTTATATGCTTAAGCAAAAAAAATAACCCCCTCCCTTATTATTCCCAATTATTCCAATCAGCCTCCGGTAAGATGTTCAAGACACTTCTTGATAGCCTTATGTTATTTTTATACTTAATTTTATATTTAGCAATATTATATATAGCTACTGAGGCGCAGTCAATTTTTTTCAACTACAGCTTCTGCTATCATCAGCATAAAGCGACTCCGCAGTAGAAAAACTCCTATCTCACGATTGAGAAATAAGGGAAGCGTCATGCTTACTACCAATGGGGATTGTGCTGATAGTCTTCTAATGACCTCAAAAATCAATATTCTATTTTAAGTATGGACGAAACCTCATTCAGTTTTTTATCAAATGTCCATAATGGAATATTAGTCAGTATTGCTGACGCAAGCAAATGTATATCAATATACCCTAATCCTTTTCCCATAAGTGTATAATTCTCTATGAACTGTATCACTTCTTCATGTTCTACATAGGTTGCCATTGGGAGCGCCCGCAGGAGAGAAAGTATTTCAGACCTGTTTTTGAGATTACCACAAGCGAGTTCACCGACAATGAAGGGATGGCAGACAACTTCGCTGTTATTCAACAATGTTTCAAGCCCTATGTTTCCCTCTCGTAGATGCGCCACCCACACTGAAGTGTCAACAAGAACCATCTTATATGCCTGCCGCCCTTCTGCGGGGAGGCATCTGTAATTTTTTTTCGGTTCCTCCCAATTTCGCGAGCCTCCTGCTGCTTTCGCTCGCTATCAGCGCTTCCAGCCCAAGCCTGACGAGTGAGGTTTTTTCCTTAATGCCGGTTAACTTTGCTGCCTTGTTAAGCAATTTGTCTTCAATATTTAATGTGGTTCTCATAAAATCTCTCCCTTTTTGATATGCATTATTATATGTATAAGTATGTATAAATTATATGCGATTGTCAAGCAGTTTTTGGTTCATGCTGTCTTGCGCTGAAATAATTCTAATTCTACACTTCCTTTAAAGGTATTTAAAAAGATAGTGGCAGGAGTGATTATTTTGATGGGGGATTGTGCTGATAGTCAGCAAATATAAGGTTCATTGACGAGCGCCATGTGACGTTAAAGAGCATAAAACCGATTTGCATATCTCAAGTCTCCGCTCAAATGTAAAAGCGTTCTGTGGCACTCGTTCATGTGTAGCGTGTGTAGTGCTTTAACTATTTCACTTGTTAATCACACTGCCTACTTTTTCCTCTACGTTGTTTTCTTTAATTTCGTCAAATTATCAGGTAATAATGTCATATTAAGGTGTAGTCCCATATTGCTTAGAACCTCTTTTATCTGATCGAGAGATTTTTTCCCAAAGCCATATATTTCTGTCATTTCCTTTTCAGTTTTTTTCACAAGCTCAGAAAGTGTACGAATATTTGCATTTCTCAAGGTAAGATATGAGCGCACTGAAAGCTCAATTTCATCTATACTTCTCAAAAGAACTTTACTCATAACCATCTGTTGATAATTTTGCTCTTTCAATGTAGGGACGAGGAGATGTAATTTGGGAGGTACTTCTTGCTCAAACCTCTTATAAAGGTAGTCATAAGGAAGTATTTGTAAGTTACGAGGTAGCTTGCTTTGTATCATTTCTTGAAAAAAACTATCAGAAAGTTTCGTAGTTAGCTCTGAAGTCATGCCCATAACAACAAAAATATACGAGTCATTCCCAAGAAATAATATATTATCGCGCTTCATTATAGAGGTTCGAATATTTTCATTGTAGAATTTTGCTTGTTCTATAGCTGTTTCGGCATCTCTACTTAATATAGCAACATTAGATCTTGTGACAGTTACTATTTTAGAATCTGCTCTCTTTATTTCAATTGCGCCGTAGAATGGTGGTTGTGCTATTTTTCTGGGATAAAAAATGAAATCTGGTTCAGTTTTGCCTGGACGAGCTAATGGTATTATATCTTGTGGCTCAAGCCGAAGCGGCAATGAAAGCGAAAGAACGTATGGATGTTGAGTGAAGAATTGTTGCCATTCAGGTTCTTTTGTCTGTTGAGTCAAGAGCTTTTCAAATTTTATACGAGCATTTCTCAACAGCGTTTCTGTTGGCAATTTATCATTATTATGGAATGTCATAATTATGAGTTTGTAACATCATCGATAATCAGAAACCCCACAAGGTATTAGACACATTTTCTGTTCTTATTAGGAATGAGCCTAAAAATACAACAAAAAGCTTGAAAAAGCAATAAAATATTGACAAAAATTATAAAACTCCAAATATTATTTCCGTTTAACAAAGATAGTTCTGATTGTATTGACATCAGTATAACTTTTTGTTATCCTCATAGTATGAAAACAGCAATATCTGTTCCAGATAAAATATTTAAAGAGGTAGAAAAATTTGCCAAGAAACACAATTATTCCAGAAGCGAAGTTTTTGTCACTGCGGTCAGAGATCTTTTGAAAAAATGGGAATCTAAAAAGCTCTTGGATTCACTGAATGAGGCATATTCAGATGCTGAATCACAAGAAGAAAAAAGTGTTAGAGAAAGGGGCAAGAAACACTATTCGAAAACCATTTTAAAGGAGCGCTTTTGACAATTAAGCAAGGTGATATCTACTGGGTTGATTTAGGCCTACCTAAAGGATCAGCGCCCGGGTACAGGCATCCCCATGTTGTTATTCAAAACAATGTTTTTAATGCAAGCATGATTAATACCGTTGTTGTATGTGCCCTGACATCAAACCTTAGGAGGGCAAGGGCGCCAGGCAATATTCTGTTAAAAAAAGGCGAGGCTAACCTTACAAAGGATAGTGTAGTAAACATTTCACAGATTATAACAGTTGATAAATCAGACCTTGTTGATAAGATCGGCTTCTTATCTTCCTCAAGGATCAGGCAAATAATAGAAGGTGTAAGGCTTTTAATAGAGCCGAGAGAGATTTAATTGAAATTGTGTATTCTAAAGAAAGGGGGGGTCAAATCTTCATTCGTTACATTTGTGCATGATGCGATTATAAAGCGCCTCAAGTTTTCGGTCTTTAGATAATCGTTCCTGCAACCGCCTGCGCTCTTGGCTCACAGATGTATAACCCACACCAATGATTTTACCAATCTCTTCCCCCTTCAATCCTCCAAGCCTGTATAAAAGCTCCATGGCTATCTGACGATATATCCCTTTTTCTTTAGAAATTGCTTTAATGCTTTTGCCTGCCTCATGCTCAATTGCCTTGAGTATAACATCTTTTGCCTTGTAAGTGTGGATTTTCCTTAATGATGGTCGTTCACGGTCTTTCTCTCCTTTGAGGAATTCCTCTGTTACCCATTCTATGAATTCATCTCCTCCAAGTATGCTTTGACCGAATATCTTCTCATGTATTTCCATGCCTGCTGATAAGTCTTCGTAAAGCGCCTTGAAATAGGCCTTTCGTGCACGATTATTGTCGCCTCCGTATTCTGATAGAACAAGGCTATAGTCAATGAATCCTTCTTTTTTTCGTTTGTTGAGGTAGCCGGACAGGCTGCTCCAAGGATAATGCATAATCTTGCGGATTTTCTCCTTAACTGATGCCTTCTCATTAGGCTTTACCCTGACAGGGTTTAAGTGAATGTAGCGGGAGAGGATGGAAAGATATTCGTTTTTGTTTACGAGAATGCTTTTATACCGTCCCTGATATAAGTGGCCTATGCGATTGTGTTGTCTATTGTAGTAGCTGGTATAGGTAATATTGAATTTGCGCAT
>ERZ1292623.522-Hain-H51-01um-R1-522-length-41613-cov-7_pt1 | contig 41613 bp, 40 predicted proteins | sample MGYA00564398_ERZ1292623 | MGnify/ENA primary metagenome ERZ1292623 (study PRJEB36523, sample SAMEA6512633) | groundwater metagenome | collected 2019-01-07 | study: AquaDiva: Metagenomics assemblies of 32 groundwater samples
CAGCTGAGCTACTTCGGCAACTTTAAACAATCTATACTCTAATACCTCAACTCGTCCGTTTCAAGTAATCGTGGATGTTTAAGGCCGCCTTAACCGCATCCCCCATAGATATATTGTTCTGCTTGTAAGAAACATCCGTAACGTCCCCTGCCGCCCAGATACCCGGCTCGGAAGTCTGCTGTGTTTTGTGATCAACAACAATCTCTCCCCAATCGTTCAATTTAACGATGTTTTTCACGAGATCATTATTTGGCATGCTTCCTATCTCTACGAATACTCCTTCGCATTTAATTTCCTTAATTTCACCACTCTTATCTTTATATTTCAAACCACTAACGGATGTTTCGCCAAAAACCTCTTGCATCTGCGCATTCAAAATTATTTCCACCTTAGGGTTGGAACGAATTTTATCCTGTGTAATCGGGTCGCCTTTCAAGGCGTCACTCCTGTGAATCAAGTAAATTTTTGACGCATATGGTATCAAATCAGTTACCGCCTCAAGCCCTGAGTTTCCACCACCCGCAACCGCAACAACTTTATTTTTAAAAAGCGGGGCATCACAAGTGGCGCAATACGAAACTCCTTTTCCTTCAAGTTCGCGCTCGCCCAAGATGTTAAGTTTTTTACGCCGACTACCCAAAGATATTAAAATAGTTTTTGCTTCCAACACTTTCCCATTTTCCACACTGACTTTGAAAGACTGATTTTTCTTATCGGCTATTTTTTCAATCTTTGAAACAAGAGTTCCATCCATTATTTCTATGTCTTCCTGCGCCCGCAAATGCTCTTCCATCATCTTCGCGAGTTCCAACCCCGAAGCATTCTTTACGCCTATCCAGTTTTCCACGTCATTTGAAACAAGCGATTGACCACCAAAAAAATCCGTAACTAGAACGGTTTTTATTTTTTTTCTTGCGGCGTAAATGCCGGCGGCTACTCCTGCCGGCCCCCCACCGATGATAACAAGGTCGTACATCCTACTATTGTTTTAAACCCAGCACTTTCGATATCTCTTTACGATTAAAACCAACAAAAATTTGGCCATCTATATCTATCACCGGCACCCCTAATTGATGTGATGAATTAACCATCTCCTCCCTAGCATTGTCATCTTCCGCCACGTTATATTCCGTGTAATTTAAATTATTGGCTTTGAAATACTCCTTAGCCATTTTGCAATAAACACAGGTTGGTGTTGAATAAATTTTTATAGACATATATTTAATTTGGTTTTGAGGGAGTTAGGTTCCATAAAGCGAATATTATCATAAGTCCTCCTACCATCAAGTTGTTCCACAATACTAAATTGAGATCAGAAAAACCCAAGACCCACGGAGAAACAATAAGCCATACACCCAAAACAATAAGCGCCCAATAATTCCACTTCATTCATATATATTATATAACAAAATTCCCGCTTTAAAAGCGGGAATTTCGGAAAACGTTTATCTTCGGAAAGACCTAACGCGTTCTCGGTGACAGTCACGGCACAACAGCTGGGTAAGACGCTGTGGATCTGGTTCAAATGGGAGCTCTGTTATATCAGCTCCGCACTTGGAACATTTCCAATTGCCTTGCACCATCGGTCGCTTGAATCCGTCTCCTGCGCCACCTTGGTTATTACGATCAAAAGCCATTTTGCTTTTTTTAACGTACTTTTCGTCCCTTTTCGTTTAGGGTCTCCAGCAACATGGCTTTGATGCGATCACTGCTCGAAATTGAGGATTACTAAACTTGATGATGAGCATACTCCTATATGGACATTCTGTCAACCCCCTAGTTCTTCAAGGCCTCTTCAACCATCGCCTTTACCCTGTCATAAGGAAGGGCCCCTGGAACAACATAGTATTTCCCCTTCGGCGAAATTATTATTGAATGAGGAGTTCCTTTTCCTCCGGAGTTTTGCGCATCCTTTGACTGAGACTCCACAAGGTCAGCAAACTTGCCGCTAGATAAACACGATTCAAACTTGGCTTGATCCAAACCAATTTGCACGGCTAATTTTGGGAGCATAGCGGGCGCAATTATTGCACTTGTAGCTGTTGGTTCAAAAATCTTGCCGATATAGGACCAAAAGGCGTTGTTACCTCCTTGATCCGCAGCGCATTCTGAAGCTTCAGCCGCCTTTCTTGCACTAAGATGTATTGCATCCAATGGGAAATGACGATAGGCCCAAACAACTTTTCCTCCAGATTCATTCACGATCTTTTCCAAAACGGGATGAAAGTTTCTACAAAACGGGCATTCTAAATCTGAAAACTCTATTATTTTCAGCGGAGCTTTGGGGTCGCCAAAATAATGGTCTTTGTTTGAAAATGGCTTTACGTTTTTAATAAGTGATGCGACTTCCGAATCAGTGGGAGCTGAAGGAGCTACTTGGTCAGAAGGTTTTTTTCCAACATTGTAAACCAACGAAACAGAAATAAGAACGGCTGAAATCAGAATACTTGCCGGCAATAAATAATCTTTTTTTACCTTACCAACTTCTTGCTCGTGATGTTTGTGTTGTTCGTGATTTTCTTGCATCTTAGAATGTATGTTAAAATTTTAGATACTATGGATTACAAAGTCAAATTGGGGGAAATAAAGAAATTTATGTTTGAGAATACGTCTCTTAAACAGACTCTATTGAAAAATACATTTTGGCTATCTTTCGGCAACATTGCTGGACGGTTTATTAAAGCTATTTTAATAATTTATTCCGCCAGAGTCTTGGGAGTAGCCGGCTATGGCACATTTTCGTATATCTTAACCTTAGCCGCGTTTTTATCTTTATTCGCTGATCTGGGGGTAACAGCAATTATCACGAGAGAGGGCGCAAAAGACCACACAAGATTACCGTTCTTTTTAGCGACTGCTTTTTATATGAAGTTGGGTCTTTCGTTTATCAGTGTCTTAACCGTCATTTTCGTAGCGCCATTTTTTACACAGATACCGGACGCAATGAAACTATTGCCATTAGCTGCACTACTCATAGTCCTGGATAATTTCAGAGATTTGTTTATAAGCATAGGCCGTTCGCAACAACGAATGGAAAAGGAGGCATTAATCAACATCTTCACCTATATTGCAATCACAATAAGCGGTATTGTCGCTCTTGTTATTTTTTCTTCAGTAAAAAGCCTAATCATTGGCTACATAATTGGCTCGGCAACCGGAACTCTTTTCGCCTTCATTCTTTTCAGACATCATTTCGTTGGGATTTGGCACCATTATGACAAAACACTGTTCAAAAAAATTTTTGCTGAGGGGTGGATGTTTGCCCTGTGGGGTCTTTTGGGCGGTATTATGCTAAACACAGACACGATAATGTTGGGTTGGCTCACTAATGCGCAAGAAGTTGGGTATTATTCCGCGGCACAAAGAACCATTCTTATCTTATATACCATACCGGCTCTTTTGGCCTCAGCGTTTTTTCCTGTTTTTGCAAAACTGGCCAATAAAGATGATAGTCGGTTTAGCTCCGTATTTGAAAAATCTATAAAGATCTCTTTAATGATAGCGCTTCCCATGATAGCCGGTGGTTTAATTTTGTCATATAAAATTATTCAATTGCTTTATGGCAATGCTTATACGCCTTCCGTAACAACATTTTCTATTCTTTTGTTCACGGTGCTCATAGTGTTCCCAAGCACTTTTATAGGAAATGCTATATTTGCATACAACAAACATAAAGTTTTCGTTGGCTTCTTGACCCTGGGCGTATTGAGCAATGTGACCTTGAACTATCTTTTAATTCCACGCTTTGGAATAGAAGGCTCGGCTGTGGCAACGATCATCGCACAGCTTTTGGCAAACGGCCTTGGCTTTATTGAAATGAAGAAAATAAACAACTTTAAAGTATTGAAATATTTGCCGAAGATTTTCATGGCGACGATTGTTATGTCGATTCTTACTCTATTTCTAAATAATTTGGGAGTAAATGTTGTAATAAACATTATGATTTCCTCTATTGTTTATTTCGGGATTCTTTATTTATTAAAAGAGTCGCTCCTTGACAAGAGAGCGCTTTTTGATACTTTGAGGTAAGCTTTTTGCCCCCTTCATAAAAAAGGGGGGGTCAGTGAAAGAAACTGTTTCCCGATTATCGAAGCTAAAAAGAAGAATGTGGAAGGGATTCGTCGCGCTAATAGTTCTCGCTCTATTGTTTTCTCTAGCGAAATCGACGATTTACCCGTTCTTTGATTCACTGTTTTCTGGTTTCTTGAACTTAGTGATACCACTCATAACCACCCAAAAGATTTTCACCGTTCCTATTGCCCTGATTTTTGTACCAATTATTTTGTTCGCATTGATTTATCTTCTGGGATTACTTAGCGATTCTTTACAACTCAAAAAACCACTGATAAGAATGATATCAAAAAGGGTTCCGTTGGTGGATATTTTTAGGAGAGTACAAGAGAACCCTGAGTCTCTCATAGAAGTAATGTTCGAATTAGCCCCTGGCGTATTCAAAAAGGGCATTTTGATTGAAGAAAAAGAATATCCATTTCTAAACGGTATTGTGATATGTTCTATTTTTGAGCCCTGTCCTATTTCTCCGGGCGGAATAATATATTACGTACGAAAGGGTAGGGTCATAGTAACCGGACGCAACGCAACAGAGACCATAAAAGAAATCACGTTTGGCTACGGCTACTCATCATAAAAACATAACAAAACCCGCAAATTTGCGGGTTTTTGATTCAACGGCTACCATATACGTATGTCAACAGCAAAAAAGCTAGTTTTACTCATAGGCGATGTTTTTTCGCTTTATTTATCGTTAATTTTAACCCTTCTCATAAGGTATGGCGTGGTTGATTTCGAAAAACACTTAGTAAGCCACCTACTGCCCTTTTCTCTGATTTTCGTCGTTTGGCTCCTCATATTCTATCTATCAGACCTCTATCGGCCAAGGAAACTGGGTGGGGCTTACAAAACTTTCGGCTCTCTTTTTGTTGCCGCATCTCTTTCAATAATAGTCTCTATAATCTTATTCTATTTGTTTGTGGGATTCTTTAACTTGACGCCAAAGACGAATCTTTTTGTGTTCGGCGGACTTTTCTTATTAACTAGCTGGCTTTGGAGAATAATATTAATAAAATTATTCACGGCAGGAGCAACGGAGGCAATAATATTAGGAGACTCTCCATTGATTCAAGGCACGATCAATCATTTGGCAGATAACCCACAAACTGGATATAAGATAGTAGATTGGCTTAAAGACCCGAAAGGTGGGAATGCGAAAGATATCATAGAAAGCATTAAAACAAAAAAAGCGCAGTTAATAATAATAATTCAGCCCCACCTTACAAAAGAAACAACAACTCAATTGGTCAAGGAATTTCTGCCACTAGAGATGGATTTTGTTAACTTCTGGGATTTCTATGAATCTATTTTCGAAAAAGTTCCGTTTGATGAATTAGAAGAGGGGTGGTTTATGGAAAATATAACTACGCGTAGACCCTTCTATGACGCCGCTAAGCGCGGGGTAGATTTTTTTCTATCGTTTTCTTTAGGTCTCATTTTTCTCCCACTCGCAGTGATTATCGGAATCGCTGTAGCGCTTACGTCTCGCGGCCCAATTACATTAAAACAAGAGAGGCGGGGCAAAAACAGCCAAGTATTCACTCTGTATAAATTTCGCACAATGAGCACTTGGACGGGCGGCAATGACGGCACTCCAGCCTGGACGCTGAAGGATGATCCACGCATAACGCCTTTTGGTAAATTATTACGCTTTACACATCTTGATGAACTACCCCAGCTTCTGAACATATTAATCGGGGATATTTCTTTCACCGGCCCTCGTCCAGAACGCACTGAACTCGCAGAAAAGTATGAGAATTTGCCGTACTACGAAATGCGCCACATAGTGAAGCCAGGCCTAACTGGTTGGGCACAAATTAATTACAAACCAAGCGCATCCTTAGAAGAAGCAAAAGAAAAACTAAAATACGATATTTATTATGTAAAAAATAGGTCGTTCTTTTTGGATGTGCTCATAATAATAAGAACAGTTAGATATATCTTTCTGTCGCATTAGTAAATCAACAATATGTGTGGAATAAGCGGCGTATATCATTTCGGAAATTCAAAAACGGTAAACGTTAAGGATGTCGTGAAAATGCAGGACACGCTTATTCATCGTGGCCCCGATGGCGGAGCCGATTACATATCGCCGAACAAAAAAGTTGGTCTTTCCCAGAGACGCCTTGCGATAATAGATCTTTCTAAAGAAGCGGCCTGCCCAATGACAAATGAGAAGGGCAATGTTTGGATAACCTATAACGGCGAAATATATAATTTCGAATCAGTTAAAGAAGAGCTTGTTAAGAAAGGTTATAAATTCAAAACCCAAGGCGATACGGAGGTTATTCTCTATGGCTATGAAGAGTGGGGCCCGGATGTAGTCAAAAAACTGAATGGCATGTTTGCCTTCGTAATTTGGGATGAAGAAAATAATGTTCTTTTCGCCGCAAGAGACCATATGGGTGTAAAGCCGTTCTTTTATAGCGTCCAAAATGAAACCTTTTATTTCGGCTCGGAGATAAAAGCGATACTCGCCCATCCGGATTTCAAGAAAGAATTAAACGAAGTTGGTGTTTTTCATTACTTAACATTTTCCTCAACTCCTGCGCCGCACACTCTTTTCAAAGATGTTCAAAAACTTGAAGCGGCGCATTATCTCCTAATACGAAATGGAAAAATAGAAACAAAAGAATATTGGTCGCCTGTAAACGGTGAGGGCGAAAACCTGAACGAAAGCCAATATATTGAGCGCGTCCGTTCTTTGCTTGAGGACTCCGTCCGTTCGCAAATGGTCTCGGATGTTCCCTTCGGCTGTTTCCTCTCCGGCGGAATTGATTCCTCAACAAACGCGGCTTTGATGAGCAAGGCGCTGGGAAAGCCGGTTGAGACATTCTCCGTCGGCTACAAAAATTTTGACGAGAAAAATGAGTTTCAATATTCGCGGATGATGGCGAAAGAGTTGGGAGCGAAAAATCATGAAATTCTGCTTGATGAATCACACATGCGGAAATTCTTGGACGAGTATGCCCACTATGCCGATGATCCAAACGGTGATCAGGTCTGCTTTCCCCTCTTCTGGCTTTCAAAACTAACAAAAGACAATGGCGTAACTGTAATTCAAATTGGCGAAGGGGCAGATGAACTTTTTGCCGGATACGAGACATACCTCAAGGCAATCCGGCTTCGCGAAACTGTTTGGGACAAACTGGGCGCTCTCCCCGACTTCTTGAAGAAATCATTGCAAGCGGGAAAATGGATGTTTAATGATTTCCAAAGAGAATATATACGAAGACTTGTTTTGAACCAAGAACCTTTTTGGGGACTCGCAACCGCGTTTGGCGGAGAAATGAAGTGCGATCTTTTAACCGAGGGCTTTAAGAAGAAACAGAGCAAATCAAGCTACGAAGTGGTTAAGCACCGCTACGACGAGATAAGAGCTGTGGATCCCAAAGCCGATTACCTCAAGCAAATGACCTATTTTGAACTAAAACACCGCCTGCCGGAGTTCTTGCTCGCCCGAGCGGACAAAATGACTATGGCCCACTCGGTTGAGGGCAGGGTGCCTTTCTTGGATAAACGCCTTGTTGAATTAGCGTTCAACATGCCGACCGACATAAAAATAAAAGGCGGGAACACAAAACACATCTTGAAAAAAGCTGTTGAAGGAATAATCCCCCAGGAAATAATAGACAGAAAGAAACAGGGATTTGGAAATCCGATTGGCGAATGGCTAAAACCGGGAAACCCAATCTCAAAAGAATTAACCGATATAATCTTCAACTCAAACCTCCGAAAGCAGGACATATTGAATTACGAATACGTTAAAAAAATAATTCACGACCATCAGCACAGAAATACGGATAACGGCTTCAAAATTTGGAACCTAATCACCCTTTCTCTTTGGTACGATTATTGGTTTAAGGTATAATTTTTTCATGCGAATACTTACGGGTAAAAAGTGGCGCGATGGCTTCCTAGATTACCATCGGAACAAAAAGGAATACCGCATACAAGTTCTCGCTTGGAAAGACTTGGAAAAGCTTGAGAATGTTTACCACACACGTGCCAAAAGCTTGCGGCTTCTTATGAATTACCTGCCGGTTGTTGGTCCCGAGGGACTCATCACAAAAACCTGGTCAAGGATAAGAGAGGAAAGGCGCAATGAAAAATACCTCGGCTGTGGAATAGGAATAGTTATGGAAAAGCCCGAAGGCGGCAGCTTTTCTGTGGGAGATGTTGTCGCATTCGTTGCTCCTTGGCACCCACCCCTTTCGGAAAGAATCGTGTTGCCGGAAATGCTTGTTGCCAAAATAGACAGCACTAGTATGCCCGAGCTCAAAGAGAACACTATTCTTTTCCAACCCTTGAAATCCAAAGAAACTCAAAATATTTGGTGGAAAGGCGTTAAAGCATGGAGTGTTTACTCTGGAATAGAGATTTCTGAAGCGACGAGGAAGGGGCTTCAAGATGGGCTAAAGAACGAAATAAAAAATACCGATTGGGCGAAGTCGGAACATATTAACGCTAAAAATCCCAGCCCGATTGCAGAAATGAAGATTAAGGAGGGGGCGAGAGAGTCTGATTCCGGCAAGAAGAGCGGAGTTTTATTCGGCTACGGTAACTACGCCAAGATAAACATAATCCCCTACGCCGGCAAATTTGTTGATATAAAAACGGTTCACGAGATAGACCCAACGCAGATATTCATTGAAAAGCGGGTTCAGAAGTGGGATTCTTCCCCATTTCCGAGAAAAGACGAAAAACATGATGTTTATTTCGTCGCAAGCTACAACCACACGCATGTTCCGATAACCCTTCATGCCCTGAAGCAAGGCGCGTATGTGTTGGTAGAAAAGCCGGTTGTTATGGACTATGAGGAATTGGACGAGCTTGAAAAAGCCCTAAAGGTTGCGGGGAGAAAACTTTTTATCGGCTTCCACAAGCGCTATGGCTTGTTCAATGAATTGGCGCTCCAAGATTTGGGTGTAAAACGCGGCGAGCCGATTTCCTACCACTCAATAGTTTACGAGCTCATTCAGCCCGAATTTTTCTGGTACAACTGGCCTGTTTCCCGAAGCACATTCTTATCAAACGGATGCCATCAGGTTGACCACTTCCTGCACTTGAACAACTGGAGCAAGCCCAAAGATGCCGATATAAAACTATTGCAGGATGATGCGGTTGAGGTTTGGATTGAGCTTGAAAACGGGGCGACATTCACCACAACCTTCAGCGAGAAAGGCGTGTATCGCGTTGGCCCAAGAGATCACGTTGAGCTCAAAGTCCACGGCAGGAATGTAAGAATAACGGACGCTATAAAATATCAGTCAGAGGACAATCACAAAATAATCCGCAGGAAGAGAATATTTAAGACGAATAGCTACAGAGATATGTATGAAACGATTGGTAAGAAGATGGCCAATAACGAACCGGGCGATTCAATAGAATCGGTTTTGATTTCGTCAAAAATAATGCTGGATTTGGAAGAAAAATTGCAGAAAATGAAAAAATGGGGAAATAGATACGATAAGGCTAAAGATGAGTTTGAGAGGTATTTTTCTTAGTTTGTGGACTCTCGGGTTTATTAAAACTTAAAGCAGTTTTTGTTACCCAAACAGATTCGCCAGTTCTCAATTCTAATTTCGCTTCAACTGATTTTATAAGTTCGTGAGGTAGCTTATCTTTCGGATCAATCCTTATTTCGCCAGTACCCCCATCTAAAATGAGGTGTGCATGCTCGCCAGATCTTTTTTCAGTGATAAATATATGTTGATCTTCACCATCAACAACCGACTGAATATCTACGTTGTCATTCGACAGCATAGCTTTTATTTTTCTTCCTTCTTTATATTCTTCAAGCAAGGCTACCCAGCCATCCAATTGGATTGCCTCATCTGCTGATACAAAACCATCTCTCGCTTGCTTTGTCCAGGTAGTTACTTTGCTCAGTTTCTCTGCTTTCCTTTTTAAAAGGTTGTTCGTAAATAGGCTGGTTGCTTCTTTTGCGATACGAAAAGCTTCAGATTTATCTTGATGCCTAGCAAGGCCCTGTCCTATCAAATCTTGTATCTTTTTGATTTCTTTAATCGCGACATCAATTTTTTCATAATTTGTAACCATTTTATATCACCTCAACAATTTTCTCCGCGGCCTTTCCATCTCCATATGGATTTTTCTTTCCTGTCATAGAAGCGTAAGATGCTGGGTTATCCAAAAGTTCAAAAACAGCTTTAACAATTCTTTCCTTATTCGTTCCCACGAGTCGGCTTACGCCTGCTTCCACTCCCTCACCTCGCTCAGTTTTCTCACGCATTACAAGCACGGGTTTCCCCAAAGACGGCGCCGCCTCCTGTATGCCCCCCGAATCAGTCAAAATCATATAGGATTTATTCATCAAAAATGCGAAAGGTTCGTAAGCAACTGGCGTGGTTAGAACAATATTCTCCTGCCCCGTGAGCATTGAGTGCGCCAAGCTTTGGACATTAGGATTCGGATGCACCGGAAAAACAATCAAGACATCCTTTCTCTTGCTCGCAATTTCTTTCAACGCTTCAAATATATTTTTAAGCCCCTCGCCAAAACTTTCTCGTCTGTGCGCTGTAACTAAAATTAATTTTTTGCCGCTTTCCAAATTGACTCCATAATCCTTAGAAAGATTATTCTCCAGTCTTTTCGCAACCGCAGGGTCTTTATAACGATTCAAGACCCACAAGAGTGCATCTATCTCCGTATTCCCCACCAAATGGATTTTACTGGCGCTTACTCCCTCTCTTAAAAGGTTTTGCTTAGCGGTTTCGGTAGGAGCGAAATGAATATCCGCGAGTCGGCACAAAAGCTGTCTATTCATCTCCTCTGGAAAAGGAGAATATTTGTCGTATGTCCTCAAGCCCGCTTCAACATGGGCAATAGGAACTCTCGCAAGAAAACCGAAGAATGCCGCAAGGAAAACGGTGGATGTATCCCCTTGCACCATCAGTAAGTCGGGTTTTTCTTTTTTTAGAATTCTCATAAACCTCAAAAAGCCAAAACCGCTCCGAGCCAGAGTTATTAATTTTTTAACAGGATTAACGCTTGAAGAGAATAAATCTTTGTCGCTCACGGATATCGGCAAATCAAAATCCGGCTTTATTCCAAATGTTTTTAAAACCTGATCCAGCATATCTTTATGCTGGCGGAAAACACAAACCAAGGCCTCAAATTTGCCCGTTCTTTTTGCTTCTATTATGACTGGAGCGAGTTTTATCGCCTCAGGACGGGTGCCAAATACTATTAATACTTTCTTCATGATGTCTTTGCCATTCTAAGTATATTTTCTATTTTATTCAAACAAACCTCTTTGGTGAAATTATTTAACACATAATTAAAGGCGTTTTTGCCGTATGCATTTAACTTTTCTTTTTCAAGAAACATCTTCTCTGTTAGCTCCAACATTTTTTGTTCGTCATCGGATCTGCCCGCCAAACCGCACTTTGCATCTTGAACTATCTTTACCCCATCACTCCTTTCGTGCAGAAATGCGAGGACTGGAAGCCCCGCTGCCATATAGCCCATCAGTTTTGCGGGAACTGCAGGCGTGGTATTTGCACTTGTGAGCGACAAGATACCCACATCTGCGTCTTTAAGCATCCACGGATAATCCTCCTTAGAAACGAGTGGCTTGAAGACAACATTTGTTAGTTTCTTGCTCTCCGCAAGTTCTACAAGTTTCTTTTTCTCCGAACCTTCACCCACAAAAAGGAAGACAATTTCTTTATATTTTTTTAGCTTTTCGGCAATACGAATAAACATATCCAAACCTTGCGAAGGGCCCAAGACTCCTCCAAAAACGAATATAAATTTATTTTCCAATCCATATAGCTTTCTGAACTTACCAGTCCGCTCGGCTTCATCAAACGGCTTTATATCTATCCAATGCGGAACAACATGCATCTTTTGAAGCGAAACTCCCCGCTCTTTATTGGCGAATGTTTTGTGAGCTTCAGATGGCGTTACTATTATGTCCGAGTTTTTATAAGCACGCTCTTCCATTCTTCTAAAAAAGCGTATTAGGAATTTGTTCTTTAAGACACCCAAATCTATAGCGTTCTGCGGGAAAAAGTCCTGAAGGTTTAAAACATATTTCGCTCCATAATCCCTTTTCACAAGTTCCGCAGTAATTGTGAGAGGCAACGGCGGACTATGAACCCAAACAAAATCAATGTTCCCCTTAATATGCTTTTGTATATGGCGAAAGAATATATAAGGAAGCGTGACTTGCGAAATTCCCTTCATAACAAAGCCGACATTGTGATGAGGCAATACATTAGCCCGAATAACCGTTATGCCGTCCTCCTTAGAAACACCAGCAGAAACATTGGTGCCCACTGCCACATTATGCTCGGAAGGACGCGAGGTCATAACAAAAACTTCGTGCCCATGCTCCTTAAAGCCGTCCGCCATTTCCTTCATCAAATGAGATGAAGAACGGGTCTCTGGCGGATATGAGTCTGTAACTATTAATATGCGCATTATTTTCTGTTTTTATATAGCTTATAGACTTCTTTATCCACAATCCATCTATACCAGAAACCATGCAAAAAATGGAACTTCGTGCCTGAAATACCGTCTAAAAAACCCAATTGGAAAAAATACCGGTATGTAAAATATAAAAATACGCGCAAGAATGCAGGTGTTCGATAGTAAATATTCCTCTTGCTCCCCGTACCGTATCCTCCAAAATAAACCTCCTCTGCCTCGCGCACTGCATAATTCCTGTGTTTTTTTATCCAATGACTTAATCCATTAAGATTGTTGTCGATAAAATCATTATTTAATCTATCGCTTTTGCCATCAGACAAGATTATGTGTTCGTCCATCCTCCTCACCTCTGAACGAGCCCTGCCCTTGCGCCACAAACGCAAAAACCAAACTGGATAATACCCGCCATGCTTCATCCAATGCTCCATGAAATAAACCCTGCGTTTCATTTCAAAACCGGTTATCCCCTCTGGCGCATTCGGCAATACTTTTTCTATTTCAGCCCAAAGTTCGGGCAAAACCTCTTCATCGGCATCCAATTTCAAAATCCATTCGCTCTTTATTTCCAAATTGTCCAAAGCCCAATTAAATTGCTGAGCCTGATCTTTGAAAGGGTTTTTTGCAACTATGGCGCCATACTTTTTCGCTATTTCCAAGGTTTTGTCCGTGGAATAAGAGTCAACAACAAAAATCTCACTAGCGCGCCCCGCCACGCTCTTTAAGCATTTTTCAAGATTGAGCTCTTCGTTAAAAGTTAGGATTATCGCTGTTATTGGAAGCTTCATTCATGGTTAAGATACCACAATCTTTTTATAATCACTACCGAGATTTCGCATACAAATAGCCGGATTCATTATTATATTCCTTATACACAACCTCGAATTTTTTGGACTCTAAGCTTTTTTTGATTAGAGACGGATCGCAATAAGGCAGGTGTAATTCCATAGCGATTTTATCAACACAATCTAACCATTCTAAATTTCTAAATAAATCTGACTCGGAACCCTCTATGTCAATTTTCACAAATTGAAATCTATCAATCTTATGCTCATTCCTTAACTCTTCTATGACGAGGTGGGGCGGCAATACTCCCTTGTGACGCAGGTTCTCTAAAATTTTTTTATTAGACATATCTCCGGTCGTACCGCCAACCAATCCCCAAATTGGGATTATTTTATCAAGACAGTTATTCAGTTTGGCATTCTGAATTAATAAATCCAACGCATGACGATTCGGCTCTACAGCCATGACCCTACCCCCTAATTTAGCGGCTAGTATTGTGAATACCCCACCCGAAGCCCCTAAATCCAAAACAGTGTCCCCATCTTTAATTAGAAAATCTTTATTTGGAAAATAGACATTGCTAGCATAAATCTCTCCAGCATAACCAAACCATATGCCGGGAATAATAATGTTTACATTTTTTACATGAAACTTAGTCATTCTCGAATGCATTAGTGTGTACGGTAAGCTAGTGCTTCTATCTCTAACAATGGACGGAATGCTAAACAAAAGGTTTTTGCAGAAAAACAGATAAGATTCCTTGTCTAGGATAAAAAATAGGCGGTACAGCCTCAAAACCAAATGATAAATTTTTTTAAACATACCAATCAGCTATTCGTGGGCTAATTTTTTGGCCAAGACAAAAATAGAATGAGATATTGGATAAAAACGACCGTAGTAACCACAGCCTTCTACCATTAACTTATTTTTCTCAAGAAGATTAAAAAGGGTCTTTTTAGAGAAGAAGCGCACATGAGGACCGGTTGGATTAAAATGCTTATCAAAGCCAAATATTGTAATTAACAGGTTTTTCAAAAATCCGTGATACGGCGTAGTTAAAAGAACTTTGCCACCAGGTTTTAATATTCTGGACCATTCGCGTACGGCATTTTCAGTGTCGTAAATATGCTCTATGACTTCGGATGAAAAAATAAAATCCACAGAACTATCTTTTAATGGTACTGGAGCCCCGTCTTCAATCTCGTGAAAATCTAGGTTGGGCAACACTTGTCTTGCCTCCGCAATTGCGACTCTTGAGACATCTACTCCAACATAACGCGCATCCGGATTTATCTTCATCATCTCGCGCAAAATAAATCCGTTCCCACAACCAAAGTCCAATATAGCAATGCTCTTCTCTTTTGGAATCAGTTTTTGAAGTATGGGCCACTTCAATTGAAAATCACTCAACTGCCCTTGTTTGTCATCTCGATCCCAATAACGTTCGTAAAAACTTTTGGTCATTAGTTTACCAATTTATTATATGCCGCTAAAAATTGATCGGCTACGGATGGGGCAGAAAACTCTTTTAGCACAGACAACCTCCCTCTTTCGCCCATCTCTCTCGATTTTTCTGGATTTTGCAGAATGTTCAAAATAGATTCGGACAGCTCGCTCTCGTTCTTCTCAATCACGATACCTGCCACACTATTTTGGACACTAGGAGCAACACCAACATGCTTAGTTACAACGACTGGTACTCTGAAATACATAGCCTCAACAACAGACATGGCAAAATTTTCTGAATATGAAGGTAATACAAAAACACTGCTACTTTTGTATGCCGCAACGAGATCTCTCCCTAAGAGCATCCCCGTGAAAACAACGCTTGACCGAAGCCCGTGTTTATTAATTAACTCCTCTACTTTTTTCTTATATCCCTCATCATCCCCCCCAGCAATCACCAAAAGTGCTTTTGGTTCTTTTTTTATAATCAGGGAAAGGGCCGGTATAAGCGTATCAAGTCCCTTCTTCCAACTTATACGACTTAAAAATAAAATTATTTTTATATCTTTTCCTATATTGAATTTATCCCTGAAAACCTCCGGCCGAGTATCTTGAACTTCTTTGAAATCGTCCTCATCGAAACTGTTGGGGATAACAATTCCCTGCCGCAACGGAAGCCCTTGAGCCTTATATTCTTCTTCCTCAATTGGAGCAGTAAAATGAATAGCTGTGGCATCTCTTAAATTATTATTTTCCAACAAGGCTATGTAGAATTTTTTCTTGATGTGGCTTTTTAACGCCAGGGGTTCTTTCATCAAGCTTCCTCGCGGAGAAATAATGTAAGGTTTGTTGAATTTCTTGGCATAATAAGCCCCTAGAGCGGAAGCGGATAAAAAAACTGATGTGATGTGAACCATATCAAAATCCTTGATATTTTCTTTAAGCGCTCGATGCAAGTCTCTTGAATAAAACCAAGCCCGAGGGAAAGAGCCCTTGAAATAGAAAACCCTTACGCCATCAACATCAACCGGTGTTCCTAGGGGAACCTTAAGGCTGTTTGGACCGTCAATGTCAGTTGTGTAAACAGAAACCTCCACGCCTTTTTTAACAAGCCATTTATTCCTATAGTGATCACTCTTTATGGGCCCACCATAACGATAAGCCGGTAGATAGGCTGGAACGATATATAAAATTTTCATATAGCTTCAGAAAAATTTTTCACGATTTTTTAAATTAAAAAAAATTAGGCTTAAAATTCCTTCTCGACTTCCTCACAAATGACGTGCAACACCATTGTGTGAACCTCCTGAATCCGCGGAGTGTTTCTGGAAGGCACGACGATTGATATGTCTGCGACGCCCCTCAAGGCCCCTCCATCGTTACCAAGCAGGCAGACGGTTTTAATGCTCATTTCTTTCGCCTTCTTTACTGCCTCAATTATATTCTTTGAATTACCACTCGTGGAAATGCCGAAGAAAACATCTCCAGAAACCCCCAGCGCTTCTACTTCTCTTGCGAAAAGAGAATTGAAATCATAGTCGTTACTCCAGGCAGTCAGAGCAGATGTATCGGTTGTGAGCGCTATCGCCGGATGCCCCTTTCTTTCTCGTTTATATTTACAGACAAATTCTGCAGCGAAATGCTGGGCATCCGCTGCCGAACCACCATTCCCCGCAACAAGAATCTTGTTCTTGTTTTTGAAACAATCTTTCACCAAAGAAACTGATTCGTGGACACTTTTTAAAAAATTGGCGTCATGCAAAAGAGCCGTACGCAAGGCCATAGACTCATTTATGTGGTCATTTATATAAGAATAATCACTGCCCATAACCATCATTTAACCAAGATGGCCGAAATTAGCAAATCTGGTCTTTATTAGTAAGAGTCGAAAAGACTAAACCGGCGACTGGGATGCTCGTAAAAGCGAAAAAACTTCTTCAATCATTTTTTCTTTTAGAAGGTGGAGCAAAAGGAAATAGATTCCGGCAGAAATTGCAATATTTATAAGAATTGGCACGCTCATCCATTGCAATAAAAACACCACAATCCCCATCACCAGTGCGGCGAAAAGCGCCTTGAATGGCCTTGGTAGGATTCTAAAATTACTAATCTTCCTTGCAAGCCGCCACATTAAGGCGACGTACAAAATAGTTGTGCCGGCTGTGGCAATTGCCGCTCCCATAATTCCGTATTTCGGAATGAGCAGAAAACTAAAAATCACGTTGAATAGTGAAGCAACAATAGAATAACCCACCGATTTAACCTGTTTGTCAAAAGCGAATATAAGATTATAAAAAATAGGCATAACATAACTCGCCGGGATAGAGATTAGGATAATCGCAAACGCGTTCGCCGCGAGAATATATTCTGAACCAAATATAAACCCAACAAGAGATTGACGAAGAATAATTCCACCAACTACAAGCGGGATGGCAATCATTAACAATATCCCAAGAGTAGTTTCTGTGGTACTTCTTATTTTCTCTTCCTTTTGCTCATGGACAAAACGTGAAAACACAGGAAGAATAGCGGTGGAGATAACTACCGGCAATAAAGTGAGTATCCCTGCTGTTTTTTGCGCCGCCGAATAAAGACCTATCTCTTGCGCCGTTCTCCACCAACCAAGCATGACAATATCAACATTAAATAAGAGAGTTCCTGCAAGCCCAGCTATTCCTATTGGCAAGGCTGATCTCAATATTGGTTTAATTAGATTTTTATTGAAGTTTCGGACAATTCCCTTCACGAATGAACGCAAAAATATCGAGGCGATGAATACGCATGACACCGAGGAGATTGCATAAACAACGGTAAGTGCGTATGGTGTCGGATAAAGGCGCAACACCAAGAAACCAAAAACGACTAGGGTTAGATTCGCAACAACCATCACGAGCGCTTCTAATTCCATTTTTTCTTTTCCACGAAAAAACGCCACAAACATATCTCTAAGATCGTCAAATATGATTATGAGCGCCACAATAGGCAGAAGAACGGTTGCCGCACTTATCTTGCTAAAAAACGGAGCAACGAAGAGCACAAGTAACACGGTGATAAGAAGAAGACCAATCTCTATCCAAAAAGCGGTTGAGAAAAACGAATGTTCGTCTTCGCGCTTTTTCGCCACTTCTCTAGTAAGAATCACGTCAATCCCGGTATTTCTGAAAAAAACAAAAAAACTCGCTAGCCCCAGAGCGTAAGAAAAAATTCCGTATGATTCAGCGCCAAGTCTTCGCGCTATATAGAGAGTAATAAATACTTTGAGAAATCTGCTTCCTAAATTACCAATCGAGAGCCATGCAAAATTTTTTACTACCATTTGTTTAGCGCCGCGATTGCCAAACAATAAATTTTTTAATCTGTTCATTTAGAATAGTTTATCACGAAACTATGACATAAAAGGACGGGGGTGGTTATTTGCGCCCCACAAGAATGCGCTCGTAAGCCTGAACCATTTTTGCACCATAGTCGTCCCAGGTGAAACCGGTGGAAATTCTTTCTTTAGCCGATCTTCCCATTTTCTCCCCAAGCTCCTGATTCTCATACAAATATAAGACCCTCTCCTTTAACGCTTCAACGTCACGAATAGGAATTATGAATCCGTCAGTGCCGTTCCGGACAATGTCCTCCCCGCCAGTATTAGTCGTCGCAATAACCGGCAAGCCGCAAGCCATAGCCTGTGCTTGGACCATTGCTAATCCCTCTTCAATCGAAGGCATTACAAAGACAGAACTTTGTGAATAATATTTATAAAGTTCCTTTTGTGGAACCCGGCCGATCCACTTAAATTTGCCTTCATACTTCTTCAAGAAATAATCCATTTCCTCGCTTTTGCCACCCACCAAAAGCAGTTCGGAGTTGGTTAAATTTAATTCTGAAAAAGCTTGAAGTAGATAGTGAGTTCCTTTACGCAGAGAAACCCCTCCAACGAAAATCACTCGAAAAACCTTATCGCTCTTTGGGATTTGTCTGAAGTCCGATAAATCAACTCCATAGGGAACCTGAATGAGTTTGTTCTCTGGAATGCCTTTTGCCAAAAACGTCCTCCTCACAAAAAACGACGGGATAGAGATGTAATCCGCCTCCTCGTATTCTTTTAATTCTTTTTCTATAACCTTAGGGTGAGGCAACCGAAAGTCTTTCGGCTTGATCCCGAATTTTGAATATTCTTCTTTTAAAATGTCGTTTTGATAAACGATGTGCGAGCTACCATGCTCAACTATAGTTACAGCGCCTAATATTTTCGCTTTTTTCATTGTGCGGAGAAACATCGATGACCCGCCAATTACAATGTCTGCTTTTTTTAGAGATTTTGATGCCAACTCGTCAAAGATCTCATGAATCAGATATTGTGGGTTATAAATATTGCGTAGGAATTTCGGCAGTTTAGACCAGCCTCTTCCTAGGATTTCTTTAATCAAGACCGAATTAATCTTATCTTTTGGAATACCATATTTGACTACTTCAAATTTCGGGTAAGAAGTGATGAGTTGCGACAAATAGTCCCGTTTCAATAACTGCCCGGCGAGATTAAACATATGAAACCTTCCACCAACAGAAATAGTAACCTTCATTATTGTTTTTTCTTAGCGACTATTCCTACAGAAAGGTAAGGGCGCCGCAGAAGCGACGTAATTGGACCATCAAATATCGGGAGAATTCTCATTGGGAAAGTGATTGCCCAAGCTACTTTTGGCGAAATAATACCACTAACGACTCTTATGGCCCGAACAACACATTGAGAAATAAAACCAGTAATATAGTCTTTTTTTATAACCTCTAAATTAGACTCGCTAAGAATTTCCTCCAGTTGTTCGTGATTATATCCCAACCGAACATGTCCACCCGGCTCCCCTTTTAAAAGGTTGCCACTTGCGTCATAGGTTGAAAGCTCGAACTTATCATCACCAAGCAAATGAGTATCGTAATGCAAATACGGAGCAGTTAGAAGCAGCCTCCCTCCTGGTTTTAAAAGATTAGAGAAATCACCGACAAGTTTTCTGTCTTTTAAGATATGTTCAATGGTCTCAAAACAGATTATTTGATCAAACAATCCTAAGTCATTTGCCATTTCTCCTAATCTGCCCAAGTCCTCCGTAATGAATTTAATATTATTAAGCTTTAATATTTTCGCTCTCTCCGTAGCTTTCCGGTTGTTCTGCTCATCAAAAGAGATGCCAACCACGATATTGCCGCGCCTCGCCGCATACAAGGCAAAGGATCCGGATCCGCATCCAGCGTCTAACGTGCGTAAATTACCAGACCTAAGATTCCGGCGAAGCCAAAACCATCTATCTGTCACCGCAGAATCTCCAAAGACTATCGTCGCATAATAACCAAATACGCGTACTAGGAAATTATTCATTGTTCATAAATTTATTGTCTCAAAGCAAGCCAGTTACCATTATAAATCTTACCAGACGAAATCGCCACCTTAATTGGGATTTTATTCTGGTGATCTTGAAAATATATCTCGTAATTCGGGAGCAGGTACAAAAAATCTTCTAATGTTTTTTCGAAATCTCCTTGGTTAAATTGTGTTACTTCGAAGAAAACAACAGGGCTGTATTTCCTTATGGTTTCCCGTGCTCCTCGCAAAACAGTTCCTTCCGCACCCTCAACGTCTAATTTTATAAGGCTAATTGCGCCAAGGTTATTCTTTTCACAATAACTATCAATAGTAGTTACGGGAACCTTAATCGAAATGCTACGACTATCATCCTTAAGGTGGCTCTTATCTTTTGTAATAGTGGAGTGACCTGAGTTTAATTTTAAATCAGACGGAATCCAAAGGTCCACCATTCCATTGGTTTCTCCCAAAGCTACCTGTTCAGCGACTATTGGAGAATTGTTTAGGGCGATGTTTTCTTGCAATTTCCAAAATATTTGTGGCACGGGTTCAAAGGAAATTACTCTTGCTCCCATTCCCTTGGAAAAAAACAGTGAATACAATCCAATATTGGCACCGACATCAATAATCACACCCCCCCCTCTCTTTTTTTTAGAGAGGTTTGTTTTGATAAAATTCAGATCATCTAGAAGCCAGGGAAGGCAACCGAACCAAAGAAGATCAAAATCTGTTCTAAATTTAGGATCCAAGTAAAACACAACTTCGGCAGGATAACGATTCGGATGCAATATGCGAGGCCGTTTAAAGAACCTCCACAACAAGTTAGCAACCCTGCCTTTCCCCTTAAAATTTAAATATGAAATCAATTTATAAAACATTTGGTAAGTTGCTTATTTTTCCTAAATCTCTTTTAAAATCATCTTGTGCTTTTTATATTTTCTGGGCGTTCCAACTTTAATAAAAGTAATCTCTAAACATAAAGATTTATGGTTTTTGTTTAAGATCTCGTTCTATGCGGGCCGCAATCTTTTTCGCCGTAAGCCCACACAATCCTATCAAATATTCCCGTGAGCCGGTAACGTGCAAAAACTTATCTGCCGTACCCATTCTCACAACCCGATACGACAACCCGCGATCCGCGACTAATTCGGAGATAGCCGATCCTAAACCGCCTATCATGCTATGCTCTTCAAGAACATAAACGATTTTTTTGTTTTTGAATAAATTTAAAACCTTGCGGACATTAAGCGGTTTTACGGTGGGCAATGATATTAACGCTGCATCTATTTTTTTATTTTTAAGCTCGTCTGCCAATTCTCTTGCCAAAAACAACATACTTCCGGTTGAAATAATTGTAGCCATATTGCCGCGTTTTATAAAAATCGGCTCGCCAATTCTAAGCTTGGGCTTTTTTAAATGAATAAATTCGTCTGGTCCGCTATTTGTACGCCCAATTCTTATATAAGCTGGGCCTTTAAAAGAACAAGCGAGCTTGGTAACCTGTTCCGCCTCATAGAGATCCCCCGGACATAACACCGTCATATTTGGCAAGGATCTCATCGCCGCAACATCCTCCAATGCAAAATGGCTTACTCCGTACTGGCTTAGCGTAAATCCAGAAGAGGTGCCAACAAGCTTAACGTTCAAATTATTAGACGCGATATCAAGCCTAACCTGCTCAAAGCACCGCAATGTTACAAAGGCCGCTTGCGCGTAAAAAAATACTGTGTATCCGTTCATTGCGAGACCCGCCGAAATACCAGCGGCATTCGCTTCCGAAACTCCAGCATTAATGAATCTATCCGGGAATTTGTCGCGCAACCCTTCAAAAGTTCCATAGCCCATGTCGGCCGTAACAACGATTATGCTTTTATCTTTCCACATCATCTCCATTAAAGTTTTGACAAAAGTCCCTCTCATGTTATTTAGATAGTTCTTTTAAAGCTGCTTTTAGATCCGACTCGTTTGGGTATTTATAGTGCCATTCAATCCTGTCTTCCAGAAAAGAAACCCCCTTTCCTTTTATGGTATGGGCAATTATCGCGGTTGGTTTGTTTTTTTTGAGCGGTATTCGCGCAAATGCTTTTTCTAAAGAAGTGAAATTATTCCCATCCGCCTCAATCGCCTCCCAGCCAAAAGCTAGAAATTTGTCGGGGACCGGGTCTATATTCAAAACCTCTTTTGTTCTGCCAAAAGATTGCCATTTATTGTAATCCACGATAGCTATCAAATTATCCAAATTATTATGGCCGGCAAACAGTATTGCTTCCCAGGTTGAACCCTCGTCCAATTCCCCGTCGCTTATAACCACAAAAACACGGTGCTTGCTTTTCATTTTTTTTCCCGCAAGGGCCATACCGGTACCAACCGGAAGTCCGTGTCCCATCGATCCGGTAGTCGCCTCTATTCCCGGGACTCCGCTCATGGTTGTTATGCCAACGAATTTACTGCCATTCACACAATAGGTATCCAATTTATTTTTGCTGAAAAATCCCCTGTCGGCTAAAACGGCATAAAGCGCAGAAGCGCCCCACCCCTTACTCAAAATAAATCTGTCTCGCGTTTTGTTTTTAGGATCTTTTGGGTCTATTTTTAAAATAAAATTATACAAATAAATCAAAATATCCAGCACGGAATAGGCCGAACCCAAGTGCGATGCCCTTGCCTTAAATATCATCTCTATTATCCGCTTCCTTAGCTCCTTGCCCTTCTTTTTTAAAAGATTGATCTCTTCTTTTTTCATTATTTTAGAGACTGTTTCTTCACCCAGTTTATGAATTTTGTAAGTCCGTCATCTAGAGAATTTTTTGGGGACCAGTCAAGGATTTTTTTCGCTAGAGATATGTCGGCAACCCACATCTTCGGCTCATGTTGTTTCGCCGCAAGGTTCCCATATATAACCCGGATCTTTTTACCCAAAATTTTTTCAACCGCACTTACCGCCCCAGAGATTGAATGTTGCTTTCCGGAAGCGATATTAAAAATCCTTCCCTTAATATTATCAGCGTTATCGATTGCCCTCAAATAAACGTCTATAACATCTTCAATAAACACAAAATCTCTTACGAATGACGGTGAGGGGGCACTGAATTTTTCATCTTTAAGCCCGGCCGCAACAATATTCGGCATTAGCCGGCCGCTCCCCTCAAAATATCCGTACGGTGAAAAAAGCCTCATGGTCGCTACGGATAATCCCGTTTTTCTGGATAACGATTCACAATACAAGGTACCGGCGGCCTTGCTTACGCCGTAGAGATTGTTCGGTTCCAATAGATCTTTTTCAGATATTGGGTGATTTTTTTCTCCATATTCGGAGCTGCTACCGGTGTTTATAAAACACTTAAAACCTGTTTCTGCGCACGCATTCAATAGATTTATCGTCCCCAAAGCATTGGTTAAAATTGTCGTTTTCACATCCATCTCTTTCCCCGAATAAGCGCCATAAGCAGCGAAATGCAAGATAATTTCCGGCCTTAAGCCGTTTACAAACTTGCTCGTCGCCTGCTCGTCTATAAGATCGACCGGATGCAAATGAACTCTATTTTTTATCGGTTCAATACGTTTAAAATTGGAATCCCCTCGGACTAGCAAATGAATTTCGTGCCCTAATTCCAAAAATTTATACACAAAATTAGCCCCTACAAAACCCGTACCTCCGGTTATTAGTATTTTTTTCATTGCTTTTTGCTCATTTTATAGCCTATTTTGCAATCATTCCTACCCAACGATTTTAACACAAAAAACACTAAATTCTAGGGTCCCACCCGAATAATCACTATGACGACCCCCGCCCAAAACATACGATGCTTGGAGCAAAAGTTCTTATTTAATCTTAAATTTCTTCAGAAAAGTTCCAATCACCTCACAAACGTAATCAACCATTTCTACCGTTATCCCGTGATGCAATCCGATTAAAAAAGATCGCTCCATTATTATCTGAGAATTCTTCAGGTCGCCAATTTTTCTATACTTGGTGTTCTTGTAGGCTGGTTGTTTTAAGATGTTGCCGGAGAAAAGTGGTCGGGTCTGAATTTTATGATCTTCCAGATATTTAACCAATTGATTGCGAGTAAAAGGCGCTCCGTCGTTTATGGTTAGCGGCAAGGCAAGCCAATTTACCGAAGCGTTTGGTAACTCTTCCGGTAATGTGAAATAGCGTTCGAATTTCTTTAAAAAATTGCAGAATCTTTTATGGTTATGCCTGCGAGCCGAGGTAAATCCACCCAACCTATTCAACTGTTCCAAACCAAAAGCGGCCTGCATCTCAGTGGGTTTAAAGTTATAACCCCTCTCCACAAACACAAAAGCGCTATCGTAGGGCCGGCCATCTATTTTAAAAGTAGCGAGCCGGGAGCGTATGTTCTCGTCATGCCTTGAAATACCCCTACCCCAGTCACGAAACACACGTGCGCGTTCCCTTAGTTTTTTATCATTAGTCATAAGCATGCCGCCTGCACCACCAGTGGTTATAAGGTGTGAAGAATAAAAGCTTGTCGTAGTTAAATCACTCCACTTACCAGATGGCTTTCCATGAAATTTTCCCCCAATAGTGTCACAACTATCTTCAATGAAGATCAATTTGTGTTTTTTGCAAAAATTTTTTATTACCGGCAGGTTTACAAAATTACCAATAAGATGTGGGGCCATAATCGCAACGGTCTTCTTTGAAAGAGCCTTCTTTAGATTTTTGGTATCTATTTGGTATGTTTCTGGTTCTACATCAACGAAAACAGGGACCAAGCCCGTTTGAATTATGGGCGCAACGGTTGTGTTGAATGTACAAGCAGGCGTAATTATTTCCGACCCTTTCGGAAATTTAAAAGCCTCTAACGCCAAAAGATTCGCAGAGGAACCAGAGTTAACAAACAGTCCGTATTTCTTGCCAAAAATACTGGCTATCTTATTCTCAAATTCCTTAGTTATTCCCCCAGTCGTTAGCCAGCCGCTCTCTAAGGCAGTGGTCACAGCCATTATCTCCTTTCTTCCGAAAGCATCTTTCATGTTGGGCGCATACCAAACCCAATCCTTTCCACGAATAAATTTTTTATTTTTTATGAGCTGATTCATCAATGCATTTCCATCTTGCCTTCCCCTGTTTCGATTGGAACATACCTCATCCAAAGTTTTTCCTCCCACCATTTATTATTTTCGGTATACCATTTAATGGTCTTCTCTAAGCCGTCAACAAACGAAATCTGCGGCTGCCAACCCAATACAGTTTTAATTTTAGTGGCATCCGCCATGTGTCTAAAAACCTGACCAGGCCTATCACCGATATTCATCACGGAATCACTAAAGTTAAAATCTTGTAACCGGGACATCTTGTCTACGATTTTGACCGCGATTTCATTAACCGAGAAATTTTTACCGGACCCCACATTGAACACCTGCCCCTTAACCTTGTCGATTGGAGCGTGCAGAACTAAGTCGATAGCTCTCACAAGGTCTTCAACATAAGTAAAGTCTCGGCTACTGTTACCGCTTCCATGAATCGTGAGAGGTTCTTTCAAAAGACAAGCGGTGATAAATCTTGGTATAAGTTTTTCTAAATGCTGATGCGGACCAAATATATTAAAAGGTCTTATTATGACCGCTGGAATATCAAATGTGGCAACATAGGAATAAACCAGACGATCAGCGCCAGCCTTTGCCGCTGCGTAAGGGCTCATCGGGTTTAGGGGGTGATTCTCGTTCATAAAATCTGCAGCAGAGGTTCCATACACCTCGCTTGTTGAAATATGAATAAACCTATCAATGTTCTTTTTATGTTTTAAAACCGCATTCGCCACTCGTTGAGTGCCAATAACATCTGTCTCAAAAAACCTTTCATCGTCGTAAATTGAACGAGCTACGTGAGTTTCGGCAGCAAAATGAATAACAATATTCGCCCGCGAGACAAGCTCTTCAACCAGCTTGGCGTTTTTTACATCTCCATACACAAAACGAAAATTTGGAGCTTCGTGAATCTTTTTTGAAATATTATGAATATCTCCAGCATACGTAAGTGCGTCAAGAACAATAAAGTTGTATTTGGGGTACTTGTCGAACAGATAAGCAAGCATATTGCTACCAATAAATCCGGCGGCCCCAGTTATTAAAATTGTCTTTTCGTGAGCTAACATTGAAAGTAATTTTACTTCAGGCCACTAAATATATCAAGGACAGGCCTAGTTATATCAACAAATAAGCGCCCACTCTTCATGACCCCTCTTTTGCTGTTCCTAGTTACTTTATGCCGAACTCATTCATTAATATTTCCAATAATTTCTTAACAATGCTATCCAATAATTCTCCGCCATTTAAAATTCTTTCCCGTCCGGCCTTGGCAATACGCTCCCGCAATTCTGGATGTTTTAGATAATAATCAATCTTCTCTTTCATTTCTTCGTACGAATCAAAGAAATCGGTTTCTTTGCCAGCTAAAAGCATTTTCTCTGCCTCTTCGGTTCTCTCGTGAAGCATAAAACCTCCGCACAATGGAATCTCCCAACTCCGGCACGCAACGTATTCTTGATTATGTTTGCGCATAAAAGCCAGAGCGATCTTGCTCGCACCCAAGACTCTCGCCATATCTTCGCAATACACGCCCCCAGGTACAATACGATTTTTTCGACGCAGACAAGAATTCCAAGGAAGCCTTCCCCACGAATTGCCGTAGATCTTAATGTCATATCCATCCCGACACAGTTTTTCTAAATATTCGGATCGATTTTCCTTGGCGTAAGTGCCAATAAAAACAACGTCCGCACCAAGTTTTTTTCGGTCTCCTTCAGTGATTAAGACCGGGTGATGACAACTCGCGTCAGCAGAAACCGTTAGATAAATTGCCCGCTTAGCGCCCCACCTTAGGAGTGGTTCAACATTTGCGGATATAGCCGCCAGATGGCAATCATACAAAGGAATAGATTTATAAAAATAAGTACTCCCCGACTTCGTAAAATCAACATGGTCCGGATACCAGGAGATTAACTTAGCGAATTTTTTAAGCTCCACAACAGTGCTGGGATATATTAAAATGGGTTTCATAAAAAGAATGAAACCAAACTTACCAACGCGCGCTTTTTCAACAATAATATTATTCAATTTTTTGATACCGGAGCCGAAATAGATGGGGGTTGGCAACAACCCGCTAGCAATAAAAAACCTGCTCATTACTCGATTAAAAAGAGATGGCGTGAAATATTGATTGGTATTTACGAGCTGTACATCTACGCCAAGCTTCAACAAATTATCGTAAATCAAACCCATTGATCCGCCCGGGCCAAGCTCACCGACTAATAATATTTTCATATATGATTTTTTAAGAAGAGTAATTGTTGTGCCGCTGAGCAATTTGTTTTTTGACAAAAGAACGAATTTTGGCAAGATATGGAACTTTTTTAAAATACGGCTTAAACCTTTCGTAATTATTAAAATATCCACGTTTTTTTATATCTAATAACTTCTGCAAATGCTGTCTATATGTAATAGTACGCCCAAGGAAACCGGAGGTAATAAGGTCCCGAAATTTTTCTATATTTATTTTTTCAGAATCGTTAATAATCCTATACTTCTCTGCCACACCCAATAGTTCTATGGCGCAATCGGGCAACCCAAAAACCTCAAACAAAGATGCCGCCTTCAAAACACGCGTTGCGTCCCAATCAGATGATAATAATTTTTTGTCCTCTATCTCAGCTACCGGATCGCGAAAAAATATGGCTTGAGCAAAGATAATCTGGCCGTATGAAGAAACGCCACAACCGCCAGGTAAAACACTGTCTATGCTAGGAAATGCTTTATTCGCGAAACGGCAGAAATTAATATCATATAATTTGAAGCCAAGAGGCCTTAAGAGCTGCTCCAATTCGCTAAAACCCTTACCCTCTCCGCACCATGGCGCAAAGTGAATCTCCGAGCTTATTCCAAGAACCGATTTTTTAATTTGGGAAACAGATCCTTTAACAACATCAAAATCGGCCCCCTCAGCGTCGGTCTTAATGAAATCAACTTCAGGAATCTTATAGTCTTCGGCAAAAGAATCAAAAGTAGTAGTTTTGATCTGCGAAGTTCCTGTAATTTTGAAAAGCTCTCCGGTTGGAAAACGATTTACTATTTTCGGATCCCTGGGGCACAGTCCACCGGCAGCCGACGAAACCTGCTCATAAAAGGTATGGGTGCCTTTGTCCGAATAAAGAGCAGCTGGATAAAATCGCGTAGCCGACCCAGAACCCAGGTCTCTGTTTAACCTTTCACACTCCCCCTTGTCGGGTTCAAAACCAATAAACCTGACCGCGTCACCATAATTTACCCAATGATATTCTGGCCCGCCTCGAGCCCCAACATCAACAACGGTTAAGGGGTTGTTCTTAAAAACACCCTCACTTACAAGATGTTTAGTGAATCGCGGATTTGATGAGAATGATGAATATAACATTGATTTTTGTTGCTAGCCGACCTTAAAATTCTTATTTGAATCCAAAAAATTTTCCGCGGTAAACACGAGAAATTCTTTTGCTTTATGTCCCGAACGCCCAAGTAGCTTCCTTTTAAGCCAGCCGAAACTTCTTGAGACGCTCATTGGAATAGAATATATTATTGCCGCGACAATTTCAAAAAGAGAAAATTCTTCAAAAAATCTGCGAACCCACACCACCCCCTCTCTGGAATTGAGAAAAGACAAACGCATACCATTACTAAAAAAATAGAAACACGAAGACACAAGCGCCTGCGCCACTGAAAATATTTTCATCCCTAAGTAATACTCCGGCCACTTAGGTTGGTAAATATATTTGTGTATAAGGAAATAACAACAGGCATCTTTGAAAATCGCCGCCAAAGAATCTTGTCTTAGATCAAAAGTTTGATTTGCAGAATGCTCTGTTTTTATGTAGTTCATAGAACTGTCAAAAACAAAATTTTTGTACCGCGTTAGAACTTCTGGAAACAACATTGAATCAATACCGAGCGCTCTCCTAAAAAAACCCCTAAACTCTTCAGGGAGCGATTTGGATGGATTGTGATAATAATTTTTGACGTAATAATCCATAGCGCTCAGAAGATCTCCTCTCCTTACGAGAGCATACCCGCTTACGTATAGCACTATCGGCCGATAGATTCGTTTTAGAAACCATTCTCTCGGATACTTTTCCGGAGGAGAAAAGGTATCGAGTACTGTGTTAAGAAAGCTGAATGTTCCATCTTTCATATCGCGTAGACTGGTGAGCTTTGGCACTACCCCGGCAACATCGGGATGATTCAATAAATTGCTCACTCCTTTCTCTATAAAGTCCCGCGCGAGCCAATCGTCTGCCCCAAGAACCATAGCGAAATCTCCTTTCGCACATTCAGACATTTTTAAAAAACTTTCGGAAACACCGACTCGGTTACCGTTTTTGAAATATTTTATTCGTTTATCTTTCGCAACATACCCCCTTATCACCGCCTCACTACCGTCAGTCGAGGCATCGTCAACTATTACTATTTCTATATTTTTGTATGTCTGATTAAGACAACTATTAAGAAGTCTGTAAATATATGGTTCTCCATTAAAAAATGTTGTGCAAATACTTACTAACGGATCTTTGTTCATGTTGAGATTAGACTAACGGCAAATTGCTCACTCCCTCCAAGTTCTTATCAAAATCATTCCGTGCTTTCTCATAACTTTCGGGTGTTCCAATATCGATGAAGTAATTCTTAAACACAAAACCATAAACTTTCGCATCTCTAATGTGTTTTTCGAAAAAATCTTTCTCTATCGAAAATGTTTCAGGCAAATCAAAATTGTTCAAAACGCCCTTTCCGAATATATACATCCCGCCGCTAATTAGTCCTGGGCCGCCCCTTCCTGTTTTCTCTTTAAAATTCATTATCCTATTATTCTCATCTACGGTCACAGTTCCAAAATTTCGAGTATCATCCATTTGGCTTAGACAGATAGAGACGTGAGCACCGTGCTTAATGTGTTGTTTTAAGAAGTGATCGTAATTGATAGGGAAGAACGTGTCGCCGTTCAAGACGAGCACCATCTCATGCGAGGAATTATTAATAGCCTTCTTAATTGCTCCTCCTGTACCCAAAGGACTTTCTTCTTCTGAAAAACTTATCGTTGTACCTTTCGGAAACGATCGTCCTTTCATATGTTCGCGCATTTTGTCTTTCATATGGCCAACAGAAAGCATTATGTCCCGAAAGCCACATTGCAAAAGATTATCAATCGTGTAATCCAATAGAGTTTTATTTTTTATCGGGGCTAAGACCTTGGGCCTATCAGCAATAACCGTCTGCAAACGAGTTCCAAGGCCGCCGGCAAGGATAATAACGCGTATATTTTTAAGTTCGGTGTTCATTGATTGAAAAACTATTTTGTTTGATAAATTATATGGCTACCCTCATCTTCAAAAGCAAATGGGACGTGGAGCAATTTAGAAAGCGCCGTTTTAACTCTTTCCTGGTCTTTCGGCCGAGCATATACCAACAGGAATCCGCCCCCACCGGCGCCCAAGAGCTTGCCACCCAAGGCTCCCGCCTCCCTGGCCCGTGCATAAAAGCCGTCAATAGTATCGTTTGATATTTTTGGTGAAAGACTCCTTTTTAACTCCCAGCTTTTATGGAGAAGTCTACCAAAATCCCCCAGCCAATCGCCATTGCTCTTAAGCACAAGAACAGCCTCATCTACCATGTTATGCATTGCCTGTAATTCAATTTTTTTATTAGGGATGTTTTTAATCTGTTCGGTTGCAATCTCCGAAGCATTCCTAGAAAAACCAGTGAAGAAAAGCATCATATGTTTTTGTAACTCCTCAAGCCTCCCATCGCTTAACTTTATTGGCGTGACAGCGAAGCTACCATCTTTATGGAAGTTAATCTTATTAAATCCGCCATATGCAACAGCAACTTGATCTTGCGACCCAACGTTTTCTTTGATGCAATTCTGCTCAATATGAATCGCTTCCTCTGCTAATTTCTTTCTATCAGGACTGATTCCTTTGAGTCCATAAAGTGCGTGCAAAAAACCAACAGTAAAAGACGAGCTTGAACCCATACCCGATCTAGCCGGCACATCTCCGTTATAGTGGATAGACAACCCATCATTAAAATCCATAAAACGGAGGGTCTCCCGAACTGACGGATGCGCGATTTCATCAATACTATTAACCTCCTCCATTCGAGACCAAGCCACCCTGGTTTTATAAGGAAAATATGGGGGAAGACGTATCGCGTGCAAATACGAATATTTGTTAATTGAGGTGCTAAGTACTGCCCCGCCATATTCTTTGACCCACCCCGGATAATCTGTCCCACCCCCAAAAAACGATATGCGCAGTGGTGTTTTTGTAATAACCATCATAATAATTAGCTGTTAAATATATTGACCAACTTTTCGATAATATCATCAATATTGTTCTTCGGAAACCATTTCAAAAGTTTTTGAGATTCGGAAAAATTGGACGTGAGAGTAAAAGCCTGTGTTGTAGAGGGCGTAAAAACAACCTTGCTCTCAAGCCTGCTTGCCACCTTTGTGGCTAAATCACGCATCGAAATACGGTTAGAAGAAAGGAAAAATGGATAATAACCCGGCTCCGCAACGGTGCCATATTCAACCGCCTTAAGTATCCCCTCGGCCACATCATCTATCCAAATCCACTCTCTTTCGTGACGACCCTCACCATAAATTTCTATATCCTTGTGAGCAAGTGCGGTTTTTATAAATTCAATCGGAGCGTGGGGAAGATATGTATTCTTGCCCAAAACCATAGTTGGTCGAACCGTTACGATTTTCATTTCTGGAGCTTCCTTAATAAACTGCATCATAGAAAATTCGGCAGAGGCCTTGCTCGCACTATACCCGTGTTTTGGACTAAAATTAGAAAATTGAGTTTGGTGTTCGCCGATCTTGTTTTCTCCATGAACAGTCATGGAGCTTGTGAAGATATAATTTTTCACACCCGCCTCATGGGCAGCTTTTAAGACTTTTAAATTCCCCATTACGTTTGTCTCAAAAAGATCTTGAATTCCCGGCGCTTCTTTCATGGTTCCCAAGATTGCAGCTAAATTAATTACCACGTCTGGCTTCTCAATCCCTAAACCGCGCGTGAATGTCTCCGTATTTCGGACATCTTCTTTGGTCAAATCGAATATCACAACATCGTGCGTTCCTTTCGCTTTCTCTTGGAGCGCCTTACCTATAAAACCCTGTCCACCAAAAATTACTATTTTCATGTTTGAAACTTACCACGACCAATAGATGAGTAACGGACGCCGAGTTGTTTAACGTCTTCTTTCCTGAACATATTGGCTGCGTCTATGATTATCTTATTTTTCATAGAAGAAATTAATTTTTTATATGGCGCTTCTTTGAATTCTTTTTTACCTACAGCTATAACTACCGCATCTGCGCTGGAAAAGACATCACCAATTGAGTTTACTGTATATGCGTTATTCTCGACCAGGGGATCATAGAGCACCACTTCTGCCCCCTTTTTCTCTAGGCGTTTCATAAGAGGGGCGACCAAGGACCCTCTCATATTTGAAGTAAATGGTTTATACGTTGCTCCTAAAAAGCCCAACTTTTTACCCTTCACGTTTTTGAAATATTTACCAATCTCTTTTTCCATGAATTTATTATGTTCGTTATTCACCGCAATGATCTGCTGCAACATTGGCAACTTAATCTTAATTTTCTTGCCTAAATTTATTAACACTTTAAAATCTCTTTCTACGGTTCCGGCAAAGCCCAAACCCGGTAAAGTATAGGCCTTGGGCCCAACTCGTTTGTCAGACCGCAAAATCTGTCCGATATTTTCAAAATTAACATTGAAATACTCACTAAATTTGGTAAGTTCTGAGACAAAACTCACCGTCATAGCTACGAAAATATTTGCTGCGTGTTTGGACATTTCCGCTTCTTCTAAGGTGACGCTGAATTTGGGAGAATTTATTTTATCAAAGAGACGTAAGACGCCTTTCACCACCCCTCCGTCTCCTCCTAACACAATATAATCTGGCTCAACAAAACGCTTGAGCGCATCTCCAAATCTCAAAAATTCTGGGAAATAAATAATTTCTATTTTTTTATATTTCTTCTGCCAAATTCTCATTGTGCCTATGGGGGTTTGAGAAGAAACTACCACCACCCTAAATAGACCACTCTCCACAACTTTTCTGAAGTGCCCCCCTATGTCATTCATATCAACACCGGTGGGAATTATATTTACATCTTGTGCAAAAAAACAAATATCCGCTTTATTATTTGGATCGGCAATATTATTAGAGAAAAAGAGCTTGTTGCTCTCTTTAAATTTTTTTATTCCATCGGTAATTCCTGGTTCAAAAACCGGCGGCTTACCCATTTCATAATCTTCGTAAGCCTCATTACCCGCAACTAATCGCACTGTGTGACCCAACTCACAAAGACCTATCGCATACACTTCAGCCAAGTGCCATGAGCCATAGACGGTTATCTTCATATATTTGAGAATTGATTACGCTTAATTATTCGATAACCTTTTATAAGCTCAGAGATTGCGCCCTGAATAGATACCTGTGGCTTGAAACCACTTTTTTCAATCTTTTCGTTAGAAATAATATAATTTCTTTTATCTGGGTCTTTGCCAAATTCCGATTCTATAAAAACGAAGTCTGGGACTTGTTTCTTTATTTCGGCACAAAGCTCCCTCTTGCTTAAGTTTGCATCAGAGAGACCAACATTATAAGAATTGTTTTTCATCTTTTCAAAATTATTCATCACATGCATAAAAGCGCGCGCCACATCTCGAACATGAATATAATTTCTTTTGAAATCGGCCTCAAAAAGAACGACAAATCTATCATTCACCGCTCTGTAGACAAAATCGTTCACGAGAAGATCTAAGCGCATCCGGGGGCTAATTCCACAAACCGTTGCTAATCGAAGCGTTACCGCATTACCAGAAGCAAAAAGTTTCTTTTCGGCTTCCACTTTAAGCTGACCATACAAAGACACTGGGTTTAATGGCGATTCTTCAGTGCAAAATTCCGTACTTTTACCTATGCCATAACCACTATTAGTATTGGGGAAGATAATCTTCTGTTCCGGTTGTCGCGATGCGATTAACAACTCAATCGCCTCAAGATTAACGGTTCTTGCTGCGACCGGGTCTTTATCGCAAAGCGGGGCTCCCACAAGACAAGCAAGGGGAAATATAAACTCCTTACCTGCAATATGTTTTTCTAGCAAAGCCTTGTCCCTCGCATCACCCCGAACTATCATTAGGTTCGGTGAATTGCACACATCCAGAAGGGGGGCCTGGCCATAAATAAAACTATCCAGAACAGTAACTTCGTGCCCGGCACGCAAGAGCTCTGGAACAAGAATCGCACCAATGTATCCCGCACCACCCGTGACTAAGATTCTTGCCATTTTACTCTACATACTTCCCCGCCTCATCGCGCGGAGAAAGGATTGGATTCTTGATAGGCCACTCGATATTAAACCTTGGATCATCATAGCGGTAACTTGATTGCCTCTTGGGATCATAATAATTTGACTGCAGATAATGAAATACAATATTGTCGCTCAAGGCCAGATGACCATTGCCAAACCTTGGGGGGACAAGCACTTGTAAATGGTTTTCCCCAGAAAGCGTGAAAGACTCCCATTTACCAAATTCTTTTGATGTTTCATCACAATTTACAACAACGAAATAAAATTCGCCCTGGTGACAAGAAATAAGCTTCCAATTATCCGAGTCAGCGTGTAGGCCTCTAAGCACACCTTTTTTGGAAATGGAATAATCCTGAGTCACAAATTCCACCGGAATTCCAAGTTTCTGAAAATCAACTTTATTATAGGGTGATACATACTTACCCCGAAAATCCTCATGTACATCAGGTTTCAGGAGCAAAACACCATCCAATGTTGTCTTTTCTGCTTTAATCACAACCCTATAGTACCACGAGAAATAACCCAGTGACAAGGTTATGGAAAACACCTGTAAATATCTCCACCAACGGGGGCTTATTTATCTTATTCAAATTAAATCCAGGACTTCTTCTGGACTCTGAACAATATGATCAGGCGAACAATTTGCGAGATATTTAGCCTTAAACTCATTTTTCACAAAAATCGTCTTGCATCCCACCGCCTGGCCAGCTAAAACATCCTTATCACCATCGCCAACCAATATTGACTGTGTGCAATCAATATTTAAATCTTGCGCCGCTTGTCGGAACATCCCGGCCTTAGGTTTCCGGCAATCACAATTGTCTGCATCTACATGCGGGCAATGATACACGGCGTCTAACTCATGATCCAAAAGACGTTCCATCTCATTATGGAGTTTATGCAATTCGACTTCAGAAAGTAACCCTTTCGAAATTTGGGGTTGATTCGTTACCACAACCACCTTGTAGCCGTGTTCTTTTGCGGCATGGATTACACTTTTTATTCCCGGCATAAGCTCGAACCCGTCCTTGAGGAGACGATAACGCCCGAGTTCCGCACATATAACACCGTCGCGATCAAGGAAAAGCGCCTTACGCTTTTCCATATATTTTGTTGATATCCCTAAGATGAGCAGCAAAATATTCTTTGTGTCTCTTGATTATTACGTTCTCCGATTCCATCAACTTTTCCAAAAACTTCACTGGATCTTTTTCGGTTATAGCATTGATTTCCGCCCACACCTCATGTCCGTGCATATATCCTTCGATCTCTGTCAAAAAATCATTTTTATAGACATTACGAGCGCCCCACACCCCACGATCTTGTCGATTCACTGCATCACCAACATGGACATACATATCGTTGTTAAAAAGCACTTTCTGAAATACGAAAGAATGGAAAATATCATCCATCCGTTCCGCAAAAGGCCACATGAGCGCGAGTGGAAAGATAAATTTTGCATACACCGTATTCTGAGTGTTATACGGCGACCAAACATTTTTTAGGCAATAATTTTTTTCTCTGATTGACTCAAGGGGTAGACGCTTGGGGTAAACCAGACGGGTTCTAGCATCAATATCTGGGTCACCTAGGGAAATTCCTTGAAAAAGACCAATCTCTTGAGGTTGAATAGCATCTTTTATTGCCCTAACCTCTGTAGCATCTTGCCACAAAAATGGCATGGGAAAACCACGTGGATACATTTCTATAGGGGCCGGAGCGGTCTTCAGATAGTTATGCCAGGGAGCAGGCACAACCTCTTTTGTAACTTCGACTACTTGATTTACTGGTCTCGTAAGAACATTGTGCCAACTTTCAAAATAATCGGGGTCGGGAATGTTGTCATCATCAATAGTAAGAATAAAATCCGGATTAAGCTCTAAGGCACGCAGAAATGCGGCGTTTCTTCGTCTCTGACTTTTCCAACCAATAAGACTGCTTATCTCAAAACGCTCTTGGTTTTTGGGTGATAAATACTCAATCTTACATTTGAATTTCTTGTCATCAAATGGCTTTGAGGTTGTGTCTCCGGCAATAACAAATACAACCTCTGAAAATTTACTTTTTGCCGCCAATGAATCGTAAGGCAGGTATCCCTCCTCTCCGTTTATGGTTGTAGAAACAATTACTAATTTCATATAGATTTACAATGTTGTTTTATATTCTTCCTTTTTCCTTCATGTCCGATTCAATCCAATTATACAGTTCTTTTATTCCTTCTTGAAGAGAAACGCTTGGCTTCCAATTAGAATTGAACTCTTTCTCAACAACGTTCTCCGGGCCAAGTTTTCGTTCAATGCCCCTTGGCGCATCAAGTTTGTGCTTCCTATTAAACTTTATTCCGGCAGCAGCTTCAACCGCATCAACCAACTGATTTATAGTTACAAATTCCCCACTCCCGAGACGCACCGGTTCTGTAATCTCGCTTTCTGTTAATTTGCGTATTCCATCCACCGCGTCTCTCACAAACATAAAGCTTCTAACCTGCGTACCGTCTCCCCAAATTTCGAGATCAAGATTCCCGGAAGATTTAGCGATAACCGCCTTGCGACAGAGTGCGGCAGGAGCCCTCTCTCTACCACCCTCGTAGGCATCGTGTGGCCCATATATATTCTGGAGACGGCCAATCCTAGTAGGCAATCCGAAATCTTCACGAAAATATTTACAAAGTTTTTCGCTGAAAAGTTTTTCCCAAACATGGCCGTCCTCAATAACGTCTGTTAGGGCCTTGCCCTCTTGGGGGACTTCGGCCACAGAAACTGCATTTGAAGAAGAATAGAAATACCGTCCCACTTTTGCCGCTCGCGCAGCCATAAGAAGGTGGGTATTAATTAGAACAGAAAGCATGGTTAGGGCTTTCTGTTTCTCAATAAAGTTAACCCCGCCGATTTCAGCGGCCAAATTATATACCCCATCAACGCCCTCCATCGCCTTTTCACAACTCTCTTTAAGAGTGAGGTTTAAGGAGATGTTTTCCGCTTCCTTGTGGAGTTGTTTCCATTCGGAAAGTCCCCGCTTCCCAACAGCACGCACTCGAAAACCATCACTTAAAAGACTTCCTACTAAATGGCCACCAATAAGCCCGCTTCCGCCCGCAACTAATATTCTTTTCATAATTTGTGATTTATTTATTGTTCAACGCACTAAGTTTCGTAAATCTTAAATTCCGGCATGGGTACGATAAATTTTCCGCCATTTTTAAAAAATTCTTTTTCACGTTCTCTGAATTCTGGAAGAAAATGCCAGGCTAAAACAAAGTAATAATCGGGTTTTTGACTCCGCGATTGTATCTCTGACACGACGGGAATTTTGGTACTCACTGTTATCTTGCCCCACTTCAATGAGTTTCTATCGGCAATCGCTTCGATCAATTCTGGTTTTAATCCGTAAAACTGCAGAGTCGTATTCCCTTTAGTAGACGCCGCATAGCCGTGAACCTTCTTACCACTAGCTATCTCTTGCTTTATGAAAGACACAACCCTCTCCTTTGTTTCAATGGTTCTTTTGGCAAATCTCTCATAAATATCTTTGTCGTCTAAACCGAGTGATTTTTCTTTTTCGCGTACCGCTAAAACTCTTTGCTTCGCACCATCATAAACACTCAAGTTCTTGCCCAATCCTTTTTTTCTGACATATATCCGAACACTGCCTTCATTAATGTGCTCCCTCATTTCTAAATCGAAAACCTCAAGTCCGTGACGGGCGAGCAAGTTCTCAAGAGCCATCAATGAGTAGTATTCAAGGTGCTCATGACAAATGCCATCAACCGCGTTCTGCCCGAGGAAAGACGGCAGATACATCATTTGGATAACAAGAATCCCGTCATCATCTAAACACTTCACGATATCACTAACGAAAATATTAGGGTTATCCAGGTCATAAAACATCGCAATCGCAGTAATGCTCTTGGCCTTGGCATTGCCAAACTCTTTCTCCCAAGAGTTGTGGTTAAAAAAATCAACTATTATTTTAGTAGTCCCCTTTTTGCCTTCTTCTTCTAGGTTTTTCGCTGGCTCAAAACCAACTGTTTTCAACCCAGGAATTTTATAACCACGTAGAAGCGTGCCATCATTTGCACCTATATCTATAACCAAATCGCCACTTTTCAAACCGACAATTTCGGAAACCTTGTTTGCTATCCCATTTAACTCATCCGTCATCGTCTGGTTAATCCCTGACTTATACCAATAATTTCTATACATAACCTCTCCAGAAACGGTATGTCTGAGCTGAAGCAAACCGCAACCGCCATCTTTTTGATTGCACAAAACCAATTCTAAGGGCGCCTCAGTGCCCTGATATTCTTGCCCCGGATCCAAAAAATCCGAAACATATAGATTACCGAGTGAAAAAATCTGAGTCAGATTTTTAAAACCACAAGAGCGGCATGACTCAATAACACGAATCATTGGATTTGACATAGCTTTAACAAATTATCAATTCTGGAACTTACCGTCAACTCCGACAAGTTTTAGGTCGCTCTCTAACATTAGCTTAACGAGCTCTTTAAATCTGACTTTGGGTTCCCACCCCAATATTTGTTTGGCCTTAGAATAATCCCCTTGCAAAACATCCACTTCGGCCGGACGAAAATACATTGGATTTATCTTAAAAATCGTCTTGCCACTTTTTTTATCAATGCCTTTTTCGTTCACACCATGCCCGTCCCAAATCAAATCAATGCCCACCAAACGACACGCCTCTTCAATAAATTCGCGAACCGAATGAGTTTCGTTCGTAGCCAACACATAATCGTCCGGTTTATCTTTCTGCACCATTAGCCACATGCCATAGACATAATCCTTGGCATAACCCCAATCTCTTTTTGCGTCAATATTGCCGACATGAACGATGTCTAACTTTCCGGCAACAATATTAGCTAAACCCAACGTGATTTTCCGAGTAACAAAATTTTCGCCACGCCTTGGCGATTCATGATTGAAAAGAATGCCGTTCGAAACGTGCAGTCCATAACTCTCGCGATAATTAACCGCTGCCCAATAAGCGTAAACCTTAGAAACTCCGTAAGGACTTCTCGGGTGGAAGGGAGTTGTCTCCTTCTGAGGCGTTTCTTTGACCAACCCAAACATTTCAGAACTTGAAGCTTGGTAAAAACGCGTCTCGGAGTTATCGTGACGAATTGCCTCTAGAAGACGGGTTGTTGAGAGAGCAACAGCGTTGCCAGTAAATTCGGGAATATCAAAACTAATCCGAACATGGCTTTGAGCGCCGAGATGATATACCTCATCAGGCTTCAAATCACGAATGATCCGATGAAGAGAACCGGAGTCGGTTAGATCACCGTAGTGAAGGGTAATCAAATTCTTCTTGCCGTGCATATCGGGGAAAAGATGTTCGATTCGCTCGCGATTAAAAGTGCTCACACGCCGTACTAAACCATGAACCTCATAGCCCTTCTGAAGCAAAAGCTCCGCTAAATAAGAACCGTCTTGACCGGTTATGCCAGTGATAAATGCTCTTTTTTGTTTTCCCATGACAGATATAGCTAATTATTGAATAGAACCTATAAAAAACAAGCAGGGTTTAATTTCAGACGTTTTTTAAATCAGACTCAACCATCATCTGCACCAAATCCTGAAAATTGGTTTTTGCCTTCCAGCGCAATGCGTTTTCAATTTTTTTCGGATTCGCAAGCCATTCTCTAGCCTCGCCTGGCCTAAAAAGAGATTCGTCTATGGAAACATAATCTTTGGAATCCAATCCAACAAATTTAAAAGCTGCCTCAACAAATTCACGAATGGTATGGCTCTTGCCCGTTCCAATCACATAGTCATCGGGCTTATCCGCTTGAAGCATCAACCACATCGCCTCGACATAATCACCGGCAAATCCCCAATCTCGTCTCGCATCCAGATTGCCAAGACGAAGCGTTTTTTCTTTACCGGATTTAATACGGGCGACTGCAAGGCTAATTTTTCTCGTGACAAATTCAAAACCTCGACGAGGAGATTCGTGACTAAACGCGATGCCAGAACAGGCGAACATGTAATGAGTGTCACGATAAAACTTAGTAAGATATAGTCCGGAAGCCTTGGAAACTCCGTAGGGTGTTGTCGGAGCAAATCGAGCCTGCTCGTCTTGAGGCGAATCACCTAAACCACTAAAGAGATCGCTCGTAGCAGCGAAGTAGAAACGAGATTTAGGACTAACATCTCGTAACGCAGACAACAAATAGTGCGTACCCGATACGTTTGTAATCATTGTTCCAAGTTCATCATTAAAAGATTCTGTAATACTCGCAATCGCCGCCAAGTGATAGACCTCGTCAGGCCTCACCTTATTGATTAACTGCCAAACGGTTGCGTAATTTGTAATATCGCCTGAATGAAGAATTAGATTTTTGTTCTCAAGAAGATGGTTGATGCGCGAAAATCGGGCAGGGCCACTCTCGAGGGCGACGCGTCTTACCAAGCCATGAACCTCATAGTCTTTTTTAAGCAGAAGCTCGGTTAAATAAGAACCGTCTTGACCGGTTATGCCGGTTATTAAAGCTACCTTTCTTTTATTTTCCATAATACTTCACCTCATCTTACGCTCGACTTAGCCGTATTTCAAACCCTAGAGATGATTCTTGTTGTTGATATAATCCAAAGCCTGGAGCAAACCATTAATATCTTCCTTATAACTGAAGCGCTGAACAATCTTGAAAGACTCTCTGCCAAAACTATTCAACTTATTTTTATCGGCCATTAGATTGTCTAAAAACCCAGTGAGCTCCTCAACGTTACCAAGCTCGAAAATAAAACCGTTTTGGCCGTGATGGACCAAACTTTTACCGCAACCAACCATATTAGAAACAATAACCGGTAGACTAAAACACATCGCTTCGTTTACCACCAAGCCCCAGGTTTCTCCGACGCCAGATGGCAACACAAAAATATCAGCCGCCGCATAAAACTTTGGCAATTCGGTTTGATTCTGGAACCCAACGAAATGCACATTTTTGACATCTCTTTCGTCAACGTATTTCTCTAAGGCTGTCTTAAGAATACCGTCTCCAACGAACACAAGAACTTTGTTGCTGTCTTTGAGATTTTCATAAGCCATCAACAGATCCATTGGTCTTTTCTTGTCTATC